>OBJA01000284.1_pt1 | contig 47258 bp, 45 predicted proteins | sample 1519751 | NCBI WGS metagenome assembly OBJA01 (sample SAMEA3881238, study PRJEB22517) | soil metagenome | biome: lake sediment; feature: soda lake sediment; material: sediment, water from around vicinity | place: India | collected 2013-12-23 | depth 3 m
TATATGTACATAATTATACAACATGTTTCAATATGAATGATGGCAAAGTCGGGAAGTAGTTTATAAGGCTGTCGCTGATTCATTAAATTTAGAATATGTTGATATTAATGATATATTATAATCTTTTTAAAAGGCTCATTTATAAAAGGGCCTTTTTATATTCTATCTATTTATTATCTTTCTCTATTATGCTATAATACAAGCAGAACAAAAAGTATCAATAAGCAGGTAAGAAATATGAAAACAACTATCTATTCAATCACTGATACAAAGAGTGACAAAATGTATATTCATGCTACTGATGTAATTCAATCAGGAGGAATTGTTGTATTTCCGACGGAAACGGTTTATGGAATCGGAGCTAATGCTTTAAACAAAGAGGCATCAAAAAAAATATATCAGGTAAAGGGTCGACCATCTGATAACCCTTTAATTGTTCATATTGGTAAAAAAGCCGATGTTTATAAATATGCAAAAAACATTAAACAAGAGGCTTTGAGCTTAATTGAACATTTTTGGCCTGGCCCCTTAACATTAATATTAAGAAAAAAAGTCGTTATTCCCGATGAAATTACGGGAGGACTAAAAACTGTTGCAATAAGAATGCCTGATAATGAAATCGCATTAAACCTTATCAATCATGCACAAGTTCCGATATGTGCTCCTAGTGCCAATATTAGTGGTCGTCCTTCATCAACATTATTTAATCATGTAGTTGATGATTTTTTCGGGAAGGTTGATATTATTATTGATGGTGGAAAGTCAGCAATCGGATTAGAGTCAACCGTCTTAGATATGACTCTAAAAACACCAACAATTTTACGTCCTGGTGCAATAACTAAAGAAATGATTGAACAAGTTATTAAATGCGAGGTTCTAGATACAAAACCATTAGACTCAAACCTCGATATTCCGAAATCGCCAGGGATGAAATATATTCATTATGCTCCAAAAGGTAAGTTGACAGTTATTTTTGGCAATCAAGATAACATAACAAAATATTTTAATGATATTGTTAAGCAATATGATCAAGATAAAGTAGCCATTATATGTGCTTTAGAATATCAGGATTTAATAAAATGTAAAAATAAAGTTATCATTGGAAGTTTAAAGAAGCCCGAAGAAATTGCTGCTAATCTATTTATTGCATTAAGACGGATGGATGAAATGATGGTTGAATTTATTTATACCCATTCATATCCAACTGATAACATCGGATATGCAACAATGAATCGGCTTTTAAAAGCTGCCGGAAACAATATTATAAATCTAGAATAAAGAGAGGTAGAAAAAATGATTATTGAAAAGGCAAAAGTAAAATTTGACCATTTAAAGGGAAAAACAGTGTTAGTTACTGGTGGCGGTGGTGGAATCGGCTATGAAGCAGCACGCAGCCTTGCTTGGATGGGATTAAATGTCATTATTGCGGAAATTGATCGAGTTAAGGGTGAGAATGCAGAAAAAACCATCAATGAAGAATTAAAAACAAAAAATGTTAAATTTTATCATATTGATTTAGCTCAAGAACAAGAAATAAATCAATTGTATGAGTTTATTAAAAAGGAATATAAGAACTTATATGCTATTATAAATAATGCAACCATCACTCCTTTTGGTGCAATAGATGTTGTTGATATAGCTTCATGGGATAAGAGTTATGCAGTAAATTTGCGAGCTCCAATTTTGTTAACAAAGATGTTTCTTCCAGAAATGAAAGCTATCAACGAGGGTGTTATTGTCTTCGTTCCATCTTCAGGAGCGGCTCCATATATGGGCGCCTATGAGATCTTTAAAACTTCACAAGTTGAACTTTGTAATACCTTGGCTAGTGAATTAGAAGGTACTGATGTTTATACATATTCTATCGGACCTGGGCTTGTTAAGACTGAAACAGCCATGAATGGAATAGAAATTGTCTCAAAATTAATGAATATTTCTACTGAAGAATTTTATCGGATTAATGAAAAGCATATCTTAGATGCTGAAACTGCAGGAACCGGTTTTGCTGTATCAATTGCTTTTGCATCTAAATATCATGGGCAAGAAATCGGCTCAATCCAAGCATTAATGGATTCAAAGATTTTTGAATCTGCTTCAACTCAAAATGTTATCTCTGGTAAGGAAATAAATAATATTGATGAACTTCTTAAAAAAATCATCGATACCTTTAATGACCAATATCAGGGATGGCTAAAACGCAATATCTTTGAAAGACAATGGGTATTAAGAGACTTTAAAAAAGAAGTTAAGATTTCCGCTGATGATTTTAAAGATAGGATTAATAATATCTCACTTGAAAAAATTGATATTGAGATTTTTGTGAAATTAAAAAAATATTATCAACATCAATACAAATTATTACAACAATACGAAAAATCACCAGAAAAGTTAAAAATTCATTCAAAAACAATTAACGATTGGATTGATAATCTTGATTTGTTGATAAATGGTTTGGAAAGGGTTTAGCATGACAGTAATATCAAAGATTGAACCGAGATACCAAGAAACAGATAAAATGGGTGTTATTCACCATTCTGTTTATCCTGTATGGTATGAAGTTGGGAGAACTGATTTTTGTATTCAAATAGGTTTTCCCTATCATGAAATGGAAAAACGGAATATTGGTATTGCTTTACTAAATTTAAATGTCAACTATCTTTCTCCTACATTCTATGGAGATATATTAACTTTAAAGACAAAAATAACAGGATGTTCAAGGTTGAAACTTGAATTTGCTTATGAAATATATAATCAAAACAATAAATTAGTAAACACAGGTAACACGACCCATGTTTGGATAAATGATTCTTTTAAACCGATGAATATCGCAAAAGAACATCAAGATATTTATAATTTAATAAATGAAAACATTGTACAAGGAGATTAGAAGATCGATGAGAAAAAAGAAGTATCCAATTCTTGAATTTGATTCAAATAAAATAGCATTTATAGAACCAGGTTTGATTCCTAAAGTTCCTGTGCCGGAGCGGTTAGTTATTTGTTTCTTTAAAGAAGCTATTCAAAAGCTTAAGGACCAAAATCAAATAACTCCGATTCACTGTTTGAAATCGGAAGGTAATGATATTATCATTTATAAATTCAATGATCTTCATTGTTGTTTAGTTCAAGGAATATTAGGAGCTGCTGGTTCGGGTGGGTTTTTAGAAGAATTTATTGCCCTTGGAATCAACAAAATTATGTTTTGTGGTGGAGCAGGAGTTCTGAATAAGGATGTTACTTTTGGCCGTTTTGTTGTAATCGGCAGTGCCGTTCGTGATGAAGGGTTAAGTTATCATTATCTACCTCCATCTAGAGAAGTTGAAGCTGATACAGAAGTGGTAAAAGTTATTTCTGATTATTTATGTGAAAACAAAATCGATTATTTGGTTGGCAAGACTTGGACAACAGATGCCTTTTATCGTGAAACAGTTGATAAAATTAAACTAAGAAAAAAAGAAGGTTGTGTGATTGTTGAAATGGAACAGTCAGCCTTAATTGCCGTAAGTTTATTCAGGGGAGTTAGATATGGAGCCATCATTTACGGTGGTGATGATCTAACAAAAGAAGTCTATGATTCGAGACATTGGCAATCAAGGGCTGATATTCGATTTGGTTTAATGGAAATTTGTAGAGATATCGTTTTAAAACTTTAGGAGGATATATGGAATTATCAAAAAATGATTTTATCAAGATTAGGTTGTGGATATACCAAAATGCTCGTCCGATTGATTTGGCGAGGTGGGAATATCATTTTGAAAATGGAACCAAAGAGAATGTTTTAAGGATGTTAAAGGTATATCAGAATGAAGATGGAGGATTTGGTCATGGTTTAGAAGCTGACTCTTTAAATCCATTTTCTAGTCCGATTCAAACATGGCAAGCTACAGAAATATTGAATGAAATCAACTTTCAAGATTCAAAACATGAAATCATTCAAGGTATTATCAATTATTTAAGTAGTAAAAAGGATTTTTATGAAAATCGATGGTTAAATACGATTGAATCGAATAATAATTATCCTCATGCTCCATGGTGGCATTTTAATGAAAAAACGAAAGATGACTTTAATCCGACTGCCGCATTAGTAGGTTTTTTAATTAAATATGCTAATCCGAAGTCTGAAATCTATTCTATTTCGATTAAGATAATCAATGAACTACTTGATATTTTTCTAAAAAATCCTGATTTGGAAATGCATTCTATATATACATTCAAAGTAATGATTGATTATCTAAAAAGTTCAAAAGAAAAGTTTAAAAATCTAAATGAAGTAAAAAAAGTTTTAAAAGAAAAAATTATTGTAACAATTAAAAATGATGAGGAAAAATGGTTAGGATATAGCGCCCGCCCTTCATTTTTTATTGACAGTCCAATAAGTGAGTATTTTTACGATCAACAAATTATTGATAAAGAAATTGATTTTATGTTAAATACAAAAAATCATGAAGGCTTATGGCCGCCAGTATGGGGTTGGGGTAATTATGAACAGGATTTTATTATTTCTAGTATGTGGTGGAAAGCATCGATTGCCATAAAATATTTATTATTTTTTAAGGCATTTGGAAAAATAGAGAAATGACAAATATTATTGGTTTAATTTTTTCATTTGCATTTGTTCTTGTAATTTTATCGGTTTCCACAATTCTTAGAAAATATAAACTGTTTAATGAGGAAGGTAGCCGCAAATTTATCCATATTGCTGTTGGTAATTGGTGGTTAATTGCGATGTATTTTTTTGATCATGTAATTTATGCGGCCCTGATACCTGCTCTCTTTATTGTGATTAATTATCTTTCCTATCGGACCAATTTTATAAAAGCTATGGAACGTCAAGAAAAAAAGACTTTAGGAACAGTCTTTTATCCGATCTCATTATTAATATTAGTAATAGTCACGTTTGGAATTATTAAAAAACCTGAAATTGGAGCAATGGGTGTGTTAATAATGGCATATGGGGACGGATTAGCAGCCGTCATTGGTGAAAAAATTGGGATGAAGAAGCTTTATAATCAAAAAACCTTAGTCGGAACAATTGTGATGCTATTGGTTTCAATAACGGTATCATCTTCACTGTTATTAGTCCTTAATTATGAAGAGAATTTATTTTTTAACGTTATAATTATAAGTGTGGTTGCAACTGTTGTTGAATTATTTTCAAAAAATGGTTGGGACAATATCACAGTTCCACTAATATCTTCATTATTGTTTTATTTATTGATTATGTAGTTAGAGTTTGACTCTAACTTTTTTCATTATCTTATTAAATTTTTAGAATATTAAAAGATATACCCTTAATATTATGTAATAAAGGGTGATTTGATGATGCTTCCATTTCTATCTCAAACTGTATTTAATGAACAAAGAACGATTAAATACCGCTTCATATTGTATCCGACTGATTGTTGGATTGAACTAATCAAACAAGGGAAATTTCCTGAATATATTGCTGACTGCATAGATTACATAACAAAATACTGTGAAGTTTGGTATACATTAAGAATTAGACGCTCTCGGCATGATAAATTTTTGTTTTTTGATAATAAAAATAATTACGTTACGTATGATGAATTTCCACGATTTTTTATAGATGAAAAGATTCTAACGGAGTCAGAAAAATATGAAACATTCTTAGGATATTTTCTCAAACCTAAAAAATTGGAAATGGAAGATTTAGAAATTTTAAAATACTCGAAAGACGAGGTGTTAGATATTTTAAAAAAAGATGAATAACTTTATGTAGTTATCATATATCCTCCATTAACATGAATGCTTTGTCCAGTTACATATCTAGAATCATCTGATGCTAAATACAAATATGCGGGAGCGACTTCAAAGGGTTGACCCGCTCTTTTCATTGGATTAGTTGCGCCAAAGTTTTTCACTCGGTTTGCTTCAAAACTAGCTGGAATTAATGGTGTCCAAATTGGGCCCGGGCTAACTGAATTTACTCTAATTTCTTGATTAACTAAAGATAATGCTAAGGATCTTGTTAAGGTGACGATTGCGCCTTTGGTTGCAGAATAATCAATTAAGGTTTCTTCTCCAGCATAGGCAGTAACTGAAGCTGTATTAATAATGGAATCTCCAGTTTTTAAATGAGGAAGAGCAGCCTTAATCATATAAAAATAGGAAAATACATTAGTTTTAAAAGTTAATTCAATTTGTTCTTTTGTTATTTCCAAAATGCTTTGTTTTGGAAATTGGATTGCTGCATTATTAATAACAATATCTAAATGATTAAAGGTAGATATTGTTTTTTCAATTGCCATTATACAAAAATCTTCATTCGAAGCATCACCTTCAATTAATAAGCATTTTCTTCCTAAGGATTCAATAATTGATTTGGTTTCTGCTGCATCTTGTCTTTCATCAAGATAAACAATTGCAATATCTGCACCTTCTTTTGCAAATAAAACCGAAACAGCTCTACCGATTCCACTGTCTCCTCCCGTTATGATCATCACTTTGTTTATAAGTTTATTTGATGGAGTATAATTTGGGTTTTCATAAAGTGGTCGTGGGTTCATAAGATGTTCAAAACCCGGTTGAGTATCTTGATGTTGGGGAGGGAAAGTAATATTTAAATCCTCACATTTTTGCTCAGTGCCGACTTTTTCAATTTTTGGATAATTCATAATATTCTCCTTGAATAAATTAAATTTTTCTTTAATATATATTCTTTTGCAGACTTAATAATTCTAAACATAATTTTACCTTTTTTTGCTTCTTGAAAAGATTGTAAAAATCTAGTATAATATTAAATTGTGCTTGAGAGGAGAATAGTTATATGTTAACACCAAAAGAAGTAGCACAAGAAACATGTAATATTGGATATGCAAAAGTAACAAAAAACAACGTTCAAGTCATCCTATCAGCCTTAATTGCGGGGATGGCGATTGCCTTTGGCTTTTATGGATATGTTGTTATTGTTGGTCAAACAGATGCATCATTCTTGTTTCTTGGAAAATTTATAGGAGCTTTAGTTTTTCCGGTTGGAATTGTATTAATTTTAATTGGTGGTGGGGATTTATTCACTGGAAACTGTTTAATTACTTTGGGTTGTTTAAATAAACAATATAAATTTCGAAAGGTTCTCAAAAACTTAAGTTTGGTTTTTTTAGGGAATTTTTTAGGAGCATTATTATTTGTGCTATTATTATATTTCAGTAATATTGTAAGTGGTCAATCTAAGCAATTAATTATCGAGATTGCGAAAAAAAAGGTCAGTTTAGATTTTGTTGAAGCATTATTCAGTGGAATCTTATGTAATATTATTGTTTCAATGGCGGTTTACATTTCGTATTCAGCAAAGAATGTAAGTGGTAAAATCCTTGCTGTATTTCTTCCGGTTATGTTGTTTGTCATTAGTGGTTATGAACATAGTGTCGCTAATATGTTTATTTTGCCAATGGCTAAAGCATTAGGAAGTGATATAACAATTTCGGAAATTTTACTTAATAATTTACTTCCAGTTACGATCGGTAATATTATTGGAGGAGCTGTTATTACACCATTCTTATATTATTTTGTGTTTGTGAAACACTATAAACCTAAAAAAATTGAAGTAATTTCTGATATAGTTGCAAAATAAAACCGAAGTTTTCCTTCGGTTTTAATGTTAATAAATGGTATAAATCCCATATTTTATTTAATAATATTATTGGTGATAAAAATGGATCAAAGTAAAGAGTTAACAAAAATGATCAAGGGTATAAAGATGGCAATTTATGTTTTTACAAAACTAGAAAAGAAAAATCAAACTGTTGATATTCATAATCAGATTGTGAAATCACTGGAAATTTTTCGAAGCCAAATGGATTTGATGATTAAGGATGCATCAATGGCTGATTACCGGGTTTCAATCGAGACCACAGAAATCCCTAAGATGACTCGATGGATGATGAAATTAAAATTAAAAGCAATCAACACTCCGGCAATGGTAAAAAAAGAGGCTGTTAAAGGATTGAAAATGGGAGTTTATCAAGGTAATCAGTTCCTTGAAAAACATCCCCATTTAGATGCAAACTTTCGTAAGCAAATTGAACAAATTCTTCAACAATATAAACAGTTAATCAATAATTTTAATAAAATCTATTATCAGTGATTAGTATTTACTAATCATTTTTCTTTTATGGGCATATAAAGATCCATACCGGCAACAAATTCAAAATCATTATTGAATTGAAGATGTTCTTCAAGCCATTGATGTTTAGCTAAACAGTAGTTACTTTCTTTTAGCCATTGCGTAAATTTTTTCCATGCTTCAACTATTTCTTCGCCGTTTCCGTTGACATTAAAATTTACACCCTGAACCGCATAAAGTCCACCAGGTAATGTTTTAACATGAATTTTTTCATTTTGTACGAGATAGTTATCAGGAATAGTTACACATACTTCATAACCATATTCTTTTTGATTAGGAGATGTAGGTGATGGATTGTTGTATCCAAAGATTCGGAGTCTATCTTTTTCAAAATTCAATCCACTTGTCTTTAACCATTTAGTTATCACCTTAAAAGCTCCATCTTCTGGTTCTTTTCCATAATAACAGTAATAAGCAACTCTCATCGGAGGCATATTTTTTAATACTCTGATATCTGGATATTTTTCATCCAGTTCGCATTCTTCATAATACATTTTCAATAAGTTCATCCTTTCAAAATAATATTGTTTTCTTTGTTTTTTAAATTCTCTTGGATTATGCCCTGTGACTTTTTTGAAAGCTTTAGTGAAAGTATCACCATTATCAAAATCATAATCAAGAGCTATATCAAGAATTGTTCTTGATGAAGTGAGTAGATCATTAGTAGCAAGTGTTAAGCGTCGTTTTCGAATATATTCTTTTACAGTATGGCCAGTTAAAGAAAAGAACATTCGATAGTAATTGGATAATGACATATAAGCTTCTCTTGCTACCTTTTCAATAATTAATTCTTCCTTCAAATTTGTTTCAATGTAATTAATTGATTTTTGAATTCTTTCATAATAGTTCATAGAGATCTCCTTTATCAATTGACGATTAGTATTATAGCATAAAAAAAAGTTAATGTTCCGTCTTTTTTTCTAATTGATTATTTAAATAAGGGAATTGTTATAAATCAAAAAGTTAATTTTTCTTATTTTATAGAAATTTTTATTTAAAAGGATTTCCATTCAATTTATGGCATATACAATTAGTCTATATATAACTTGACCGTATAACTATAATCATATATAATAAAATAAAATTGAGGTTAAAACAATGCGAATTTGCTTATGTGATGATGATTCAAATCAACTAGAGTATTTACAACATATAATCGGGAAATGGCAACAGCAGTCAAATGAACACTGTGATATTTTCATCTATCATAGTGCAGAAGAACTGCTCTTTGAAAATGAAGACAGTTTTCCGTTTGACGTCATGATTCTTGATATTCAAATGGGGCATATCAATGGCATCACTTTAGCAAAAAGAATCAGAGAACATGATAAAAAAGTGGTTATTATCTTTTTGTCAGGCATTAGTGATTATGTTTTTGAGGGGTATGAAGTATCTGCTTTAAGGTACCTCTTAAAACCGCTTAAAGAAGAGCAATTATTTCAAATTTTGAATAATATTAAAGGGAATCAAAAAGAAGACAACAAATACATGGTCGTTTGGTACCAGGGATTTAGAAAAAAAATTGATCTAAATGAAATTATATATATCGAATCGTTAGGACATTATATAACTATTTATACAAATGATGGTCAGTATGAACAAAAAAAACCAATCAGTGAAGTTTTTAATGAACTTAAAGGCAGTTCTTTCATATCAACCCATCGTAGTTATCTTGTTAATTTAAACCATATAGATCAAATCACAAGAACTGACTGCATTCTTTCTAATAAAAAGCTGATTCCAATCAGTAGAAACTGTTACAAGGATGTTAACGATACCTTCATAAAATTCTACAAAGGTGAAAGCTAATGGAATATTTAATTATCATTTTAATAATCTTCATGCTGATCTATTATTTTTATAAAATATTTAAAATGCCTGATAACCAAAAAATCATGATTTTGGGTCTAATAGCAGAAATAGTTATCTGTTTTGTTTTTATCTTCTTGGTCAGCTTCTTCTTAGCACTATTCCTTATCCTTGTTTCTTTTACTGCTCTGAGTTTTTTTCTTATCCATATTAAAAATCAGAAAGTATCGGTAATATATGATGCTTTATATTACCTCTCATTAACAATCCTTCTTGTTTTAAGCATTTTTAATCAAAACATCCTTTTATATACTTCATTGATTTCAACTTTGATTTTCTTTCTTTCAGAAACAAATCAAAGTTATATCCGGAAAAGCTATGAGGAAAGTGCCAATGAATATCAGAATAAAATTATTCAAAAACAAGTAGATGAAGTTCAGAATATTTATATGACAATGCGTGGATGGCGTCATGACTACCATAACCATCTCCAAAATCTAAAAGCCCATCTATCAATGAAGCAGTATGATAAAGCTTCCAACTACCTTGATGAACTAGAACAGGACTTAAGGAATGTTAACCAGCTAGTTGAAAGTGGAAATATCAATTTAGATGCAATCCTTAACTCGAAATTATCCCTAGCAACAAAGAGAGATATTGATATTAATTTTAAGGCAAGTGTCCCTTCGACACTAACCGTCAGTGATATTGACCTATGTGTTTTGATTGGAAACTTAATTGATAATGCTGTTGAAGCTTGTGAAAAGATGGTAAGCAATAAAAAATTCATCCGGCTTTATATCGGAGTCTTAAAAAAGCAACTTTATATATCCATTTCTAATTCCACCGCCGAAGTTGTTCGAAAATTGGATGAGGAATATATAACTACAAAACGAGGAAATCATGGCCACGGTCTGAAAAGGATTAATAATATCATCAACAAATACCATGGCTATATAAATAGGAAAAATGAACCTGGAATATTTGCAACCGAAATAATGCTTCCTCTATAACATTTCATGCACGAAATTATACCATTCGTGCACTTTTTTATTCCTTTATCTTTATGATGTATATAATGATATTAGATTTTTGGGAGGAAAACATGAAATACTCATTATTAAGTAATATAATCTATATTTATAAAAAAGCTTTTCAATTAAACAAAAAGTTGATTTTTCTGCTTCCGTTATTGATTTTAACATCGATTCTGCTTCCGATTATTAGAACGATTATACCAACAACCGCTATCTATTTAATCACCAATAACCATCCAATTGCTATTTTTGTTGTGGGAATGGGAGCAGTCAGTTTGATATTCGCAATAGTATCTTTTATAAACATTTTTCTAAATAGGTTTATTGATTATCAAAATGTTTTTGTAAGACTGACCAAATTTATGATCCCATTTTCCAAAAAGCTGATGGTGACCGATTATATTAATGTTGAACCGAGCAGCAAACAACTTATGGTTCAAAAATCAATTAACAGTATCGACTCAAATTGGGTCGGAATTGAATTTATGATGAAAAACACCCCGACCTTTATTATCAATATTATTGGTTTGATTGTATATGCAACCCTTATTTCAACAATCAACTATTGGATCATTTTGATTCTTGTGCTGATGACGATATTGAACTTCCTGCTTTCCCTTTATGCAAGAAACTATGAACGAAAGTATCGGGAAGAATATGTGAAATACGATAAAAAGATTGAATATCTGTACAGCAATTCCTATTCATTAATTAATGGAAAGGATGTCAGAATTTATAAAATGGAAAAATGGTTTAATCAGATTTTTTCTGCTCTTATCAAAAAAAGAGTTACTTGGTTTAAAAAAGTGGAAAACCGTCACTTTCTGCCAAGGCTTTCTGACTCAATTTTGCTTTTTGTTCGCGACATTATTGCTTATTCAATTTTGATCAATATGGTGATTCATAAGCAAATCGATATAACCATCTTCACATTTTTTATCGGAATCATCGGAGGATTTACGAGTTGGCTTAATGAATTCGTCAATTCCTACTCTGGACTTAAACGAGCAAATCTAGGAGTTAACGATTACCGAAGTTTTGAAAATGTTGAGGAAGTGTTTAATCACAAGCAAGGCTATGATATTAGTCAACTTTCTTCACCGCTTTCGATTGAATTTAAGAATGTTAGCTTTGCTTATCCTGATGCGAAAGAAGAAACATTAAGAAACATTAATTTAAAAATAGATGCAGGGATGAAACTTGCAATTGTCGGTGTTAACGGGGCGGGAAAAACCACGCTTGTGAAACTGCTCGCTGGCTTCTATTATCCAACCGCAGGTGAGATTTTGATTAATGGCGTGTCAATCAATCAATTCAATATCTATGACTACTATAAAATGATTGGCATTGTCTTTCAAGATATTGAACCGCTCGCCTTCAATATCGCAAAGAATGTAGCTTGCACCAAAGATGAATATATAAATTATGAAAGAATATATCAAAGTCTTGAACTTGCTGGTTTGAAAGAAAAAGTTTTAAGCCTAAAGGACAAAGAACAAACCTATATCACCCAGCAGATTAATAAAAATGGAATCATGCTTAGTGGAGGAGAAACGCAGAAACTGATGCTTGCTAGAGCCTTATATAAGGATGCTCCGGTAATCATTCTGGATGAACCAACCGCTGCCCTTGACCCACTTGCGGAAGCTGAACTCTATGAAAAGTACAGTGATCTGACCAAAAACAAAACTTCATTATTTATTTCTCATCGCTTATCAAGCACCAAGTTTTGTGATCGTATCATTTTCCTTGAAAATGGGCAAATAATTGAAGATGGCACACATGAATATTTGATGGAGCAAAACGGTAAATATAAAGAAATGTTTGATATCCAAAGCCATTATTACAAAGAAAAATTGGAGGAAGATGCTTATGAAGAATAAATTGATTTTAAAAGAATTTTTTACTGATGTAAAAAAAATAATCAGACTGATTAGTTCTATATCCAAATCATTCATTCCAATTATGCTATTAAAAAATATTTTCTTAGCAACCCTTCCGTTTATCAACATCTATTTTAGCTATCTAATCTTGGATGCTCTAATTTTAGAACAACCGCGAGATCAAATTTTTAACTATATTATTTATATGGTCAGCTTGAATTTGGTTATTGGAATATTGTATGCTTATTTTACTAAACTAACAGCTGTCATTTCCAATCGTATCAATCTAACAATGAAAGCTAAAATTTCAGATAAAGCTTTGCTTATGGATTATGAACAGTTGGAGAATAAAAATAATCTAGAAATGCTTCATAAAGCGAGAGATGGTTCAACTTCGCATGGTGGGATAACCGCTTTTTGTGATTTGCTTGGTTCAACTGTCAATCATTTACTATCTTTGATTTATGCGGTAATTCTTCTTGGCTCTTTATTTAAGGTTGCAACAGTTAGTGAAAGCAGTTTGCTAATTAGAGTTTTTAATTCTCCATTTGCACCTATCGCTCTAATGATTATCTTCTTCCTATCAATTATTTTAAACTTTGTTATTCTAAACAGAATCAATAAAAAACAATATCAGTTCTTCGAACAAAATGTTGATGGTAATCGCCTATTCTTTTATTTTATTAATCTTACTACCAATTATCATAGGGGTAAGGATTTTAGAACCTATAATATGGGAGATATGATTGAGGATGAAATGAGTCAAATCAACAATAGGATTTGCGGTTATATGTTTAAACTGGGAAATTTTATCGGAAAACAGATGGGTTTAAATAGTCTTGTAAACCACCTGGTTATTTTTATTACCTATGCCTTTGTTGGTATTAAAGCAATCCTTAAATTAATTTCAATCGGAAGCATCTTGAAGTTTGTTAGTTCTCTGACAATTTTAAACAATTCCCTTACTAACCTAGTCTACAACTTTACTAATCTTGATATCTTAAGAAAATATTTGAAAAACTATGTTACCTTCATTGAACTACAAAATAATAATTATCAAGGAACAATTCCAATTGAAAAACGTAATGATAATGAATATGAATTTGAATTTAAAGATGTGTCTTTCCATTATCCGAATAATAATGAGATGATTCTTAATAATGTTTCGATCAAACTTAAAATTGGAACTAAGATGGCAATCGTCGGACCAAATGGAGCTGGGAAAACCACCTTCATCAAACTGCTTTGCCGATTGTATGAACCAACTGCAGGAGAAATTCTTTTAAATGGTATCAATATTAAACTTTATGATTACAAGGAATATCTCGATTTGATTTCCGTAGTATTTCAAGATTTTAGGTTGTTTGCCTTTGATATTGCTCAAAACGTTGCTGCAAACACCATTTATGATGAGGACACGATATGGGAGGTACTAGATCAAGCTGGTATCAAAAACCGAATTGACAATATGGAAAATAAAATTCACTCCAATATTTATCAGAGTGAAGAAAATGGTATTGAAATATCTGGAGGAGAAGCTCAAAAAATCGCAATTGCTAGAGCCTTGTATAAGAATACTCCACTAGTGATTCTTGATGAACCGACCAGTGCCCTTGATCCAATTAGTGAATATGAAATCTATTCCAAGTTTGACAAGTTAGTTAATGATAAGACCTCAATTTATATTTCTCACCGAATGTCAAGCTGCCGCTTCTGTGACAATATCGTTGTTTTCGATAAAGGCAAAATTATTCAATCGGGAAACCACTTATCGTTGATGAAGGAAAAGGGTGGTCTGTATCAGAAACTATGGAATGCACAAGCGAAATATTACAATATATAAAAGAACCGGAACAAAAAATTCCGGCTCTTTTTCTCTTTTTATATTATGTATTCACTTTTCAAGTATTAATCAATCTTTTAATTACTATTATGGACTTCCTACGTTACATAAATTGTTAGGGTTAACTATTTTAATTGTTAATCAAAACGGCTCTAGTTATGGATGCTTCAACATTATCGATTCTTATAGGAAGACATATAAGGGTATATTCTCCTTCGTCTATTTCTTTTAATCTTAGTCCTTCTAAGATAATGATCCCATTACTTAGTAATGTTTTATGAGTTTCGTGGTTTTCTTGAGCTCTTTCAATTCCTAGCGCATCAATTCCGACTCCAATAACTTTCTTTTCTAATAAATAACAAGCAGCACTATTATCAACATAGATAAAATTAAAATTAAAATCATCTTCAAAGGAATTTTTCGTTTTAAATAAAACAAAAGTGTCTATAGGAATATTAATATTAATCAAATCATCTTTGGTTATTTTTTCACTAAGATGAGATAAATCAATAACTTTACACTTACTGATAAATTTTGTTAGTGGATAACTTTCTAGCGTGGACCCATTTGCAATCATATGTAATGGAGCATCAATGTGGGTTCCGGTATGTAGATTTAATGTTACCGTTGTTTCGGTGATGTTGTTTTTACTATCTGTTTTTATAAGTGGTTTCTTTTCAGATTTATTTTTGTAAACTGTCATATTAGAATTAATATTCATCGATATATCATAAATTTTCATAGTCTTCTCCTAATAAATTAAGCCATTGATGATGATCTTTTTCAATTAACTGATCGGCTTTTGTGGGTCCATCACTTAGGGCTGGATAATTTGGGAAGTTCGGTTTTTCATCTTTCCAAGCCCAAAAGATAGTATCAACGAATTTCCAAGCATATTCGACTTCATCCCATCTGGTAAATAACGTTGAATCTTCCCGCATCACATCATACAGTAAGCGTTCATAAGCTTCTGGTGAGTTGATGCCAGTTTGACAATTCTGGCAAAAATTCATTTTGACAGGAATTATGCGCGGATGAGGACCTGTTTTCTTTGTATTAAATTGGATAATTATTCCTTCTTCAGGTTGTATTTTTATGATCAGATAATTAGGATTAATGAATTGGTTAAATAGTGATTGGTTAATGGTTTTAAACTCAATAACTATTTTCATTGATTTGGTTTTCATTCTTTTCCCAGTTTTAATATAAAAAGGAACACCCTGCCATCGTTCATTATTAATATTAACCTTTAAGGCGATAAAGGTTTCTGTATTAGATGAGGAATTAACTTTTTGTTCTTGACGGTAACCAGGCAATTCTTGGTTTGGTCCATATTGGCCTCGAACAACAAAATCCTTAACTTCATTATACTGATATTTCTTTAAGGCTTTTAAAACTTTAACTTTCTCATCTCTTATCGCTTGGTCGGTTAACTCACTAGGCTTTTCCATTGCGATTAAACTTAATAATTGCAATAAATGACTTTGAAGCATATCTCTTGTTGCTCCAGATGCTTCATAATATTCCCCTCTAGTTTCAACTCCTAAGGTTTCACTAGAAAGGATTTGAACTTGTTCAATATATTTATGATTCCAAATTGCATCAAACAAAATGTTTGAAAATCGTAATCCCATAATTGCTTGAGGCATCTCTTTTCCCAAATAATGATCAATCCGATAAATATTTTTCTCTGAAAAAACTTTTACTAACTTTTGATTTAGATAGGTTGCTGAAGCTAATGATCTTCCGAATGGTTTTTCAATAATCACTTTTGGGAAATCCTGACTACGTTCATCAAAACAACTGTGATTAAGATTATCAATCACAACTTCAAAATACTCAGGGTTTACTGCTAAGTAATATATTCTTTTTCCGAATGTTTGATTAGTTTTTTCAATGTGTTTTAAAGATTCATTTAATTTGCAATAATCATCGACATTATTAAAATCGAGGCGATGATAATAAATTCTTTCACTTAAACTATTCCAAACATCCTCATCAATTGGATGGTTAAGTGATTTTATAATTGATTGATAAACCTCTTGACGATACTTTTCTGTAGTAAAGTCTTTGCGACCAATCGCAACAATGTTGAACTTACATGGTAATAATTTTTGATAATTTAAATTATAGAAAGCAGGCATCAACTTTCGATGGGTTAAGTCTCCAGTTCCACCGAAAATAACAAAAGAAGCGTCATGCATCGTATCTAGACAGACAAAATCATGATTTCTCAACTTTATGACCACCAAACTCATTACGTAAAGCTGCAATTACTTTACCTGAAAAAGTATCATCTTGATGAGAACGGAATCTTACAAATAACGAACTTGCTAAAACATGGGCTGGAACTTGTAACGATAATGCTTCTTCAACAGTCCATAAACCTTCACCCGATGAATGAACAATACCTTTTATTGATTCTAATTTTGGATCTTTTGTAAAGGCGTTAATCATTAATTCCATTAACCATCCTCTAATTACTGATCCATGGTTCCAAACTCTGGCAATTTCCTTATAATCTAAATCAAATTGACTTTTTTCCAAGATTTCAAAACCTTCTGCCATAGCTTGAAGCATTCCATATTCTATTCCGTTATGAACCATTTTCACAAAGTGTCCTGAACCTGCTTTCCCGGTATGTAAATATCCATTTTCGACACAAACATCTTTAATAAAAGGTTCTAACAATTTAAAGATATGATCGTCAGCTCCAATCATCATACAAGCACCATTTCTCGCGCCGCTGATACCTCCACTAGTACCGACATCAACAAAATTAAATCCATGGTTTGTAAGATATTCATATCTTCTAATTGAATCTTTGTATTTTGAATTACCACCATCAATGATGATATCACCTTTACTTAGATAAGGTATTAGGTTTTCAATCGTTTCATCAACGGCAGCTCCGGCAGTGACCATAATCCAAATAATTCGAGGCGTTTCTAGTTTTGATACTAAGTCTTCAAAACTTTTAGCACCAGTTAACCCTTCTTTAATAGCTTCTTCAACTTTTTGAGGGTTTCGGTTAAATACAATGACTTCGTGGTGATGATCATGCAAGTTTAAAGCTAGATTATATCCCATTCTCCCTAATCCGACTAATCCTATTTTCATATTAAAACACTCCTTATTTTTCTTTTATTATATAACTCTATCTTATAAAAAATACTCGATATTTTCAATAGATATGCTTGTTTTTATATAAAATAATTTATCAGTTAAAAAAATGTGATATAATAATACCAAAGAAAGGGAGGAAAATTAATGTTAGAATTACCAGAAAGTTACAGTCGGGCTTTAGAATTAAAAGCCGTATTAGCAAAAAAGCAAATAAAAGCCGTTATTACAAACCATTCACCACATAAATTTGCTTTCTTTCACGAAGACCATTATACCTATCATGATTTATTATCTTTAAAAAGAATCAATGATGTTACTTATCACGGTGGTCAAATTGAGATTTTTGCAGACGATATGCGAATTGTCTTTGGTGACGGTGTTAACGTTTTATACTTTCAAAGCAAAGCAGAAGCACCATTAAAACATCAGATGTTAATCGAATTTATTGATGGTTCTGTCTTAATTTGTGTTGTCCAAATGTATGGGTTTTTATGGGCTTTCCCAGAAGGAAAGTTTGATAATTATTATTATTATATCTCCAAAGAAAAACCTTCTGTTTTGGATCATGATTTCGATGAAAAATATTTTTTGGACTTAGTTAATCCATTTAAAGATAAAACTCTAAGCATAAAGGCTTTTTTAGCAACAGAGCAGCGAATACCAGGATTAGGCAATGGAGTTTTACAAGATATTTTATTTAATGCAAGAATTAATCCAAAACGTAAATTAAACACATTAAGTCAAGAAGAAGTTAATTCTTTATATTATGCAATTAAATCAACCATTACCGATATGGCTTCTAAAGGTGGACGTGATACAGAAACCGATATCTATGGAGCAAAGTGCGGATATCAAACAATCTTAAGTAAAAACAAAGTTAATAAACCCTGTCCAAAATGTGCATCTTTAATAAAAAAGGAGTCATATATGGGTGGAAGTGTTTATTACTGTGAAAATTGTCAAAAATAAATAAATGAGGTGTAAATTATGGCAGTAGACAATATTATTTTAGAATTTAATGAAGGATTTGAAGGGGTAATGAAAGCTCCAAATGGAGAAGTAAAAATTGGAGTAAACCAAGGTGAAATAAGTCCATATAACTTATTATTCGGAGCATTAGGATCTTGCTTTTATGCAACATTTTTATCTGTTGTTGTGAAAAAAAGACTTTCATTCGAACGAGCAACTGTTGAAATCAGTGGTAATAAAAGAACTGAAGTTCCAACAACACTAGAATATGTTGTTATGACACTCACAGTAAAAAACCCTAGTAATGAAGCTCAAGTTTTAAAAAGCGCCCAACTCGGTGCAGAGTATTGTTCCATTCATGAAACGATTAAGCAAGTTGCGCAAATAGAACTGATTGTGAAATTTGAATATTAAAAATAAAATAAAGAAATATCAAATTCTTTAATTAAAAGTTTTGATTTTCCAACTTTGGTCATTAAAAATAATCTTCTATTTTATTTCATCCTTTCTTTACTAGCAAGAAAAGAAATTTCTAAATATTTAATTATTATAATAGTTCAGATGATGTACAATATAATTCTGCTATATATGCCTTTAGTGATCATATAGAAATAATACCAACTGGAGGTTTACCTAAAAATTTATCAAAAGAAGATTTTTTTAAAGGTGTTAGTAAACCAGTAAATGATACTTTAGCTAAAATTTTTATTCAACTTGGTATAATTGAACAAACAGGTCAGGGTGTTCCTTTAGTGGTTGAAAGATATGGTAGAGAAGTATTTGAATTTCTAGATAATTTTATTAGAGTATCAATTCCATATAATATTCAACTAAACAAAAAAGTGACGGATAAAGTAACGGATAAAGTAGCGCATAAAGTAGCGGATAATATTAATCCTACTCAACAAAAAATAATTCAATTAATAAATTCAAATAGTAATATTACAATAGAAGTAATAGCTGAAGAATTAAAATTAAATGACAGTGGTGTAAGAAAAAACATAAAAATATTAAAAGAATTCGGATTATTAGAAAGAGTAGGTTCAACTAAATCAGGACATTGGAAAGTGAATATTTAAAATGATATCAAATATAGTGATGTCGAGACATCACTATATTACTGTAATAGTAGATATTATAATCCTGAATTGGGTAGATGGTTAAATGCTGATGATGTTTTTACCTAGATCCTTGTTCTATTAATGGACTTAATTTATATTGCTATTGTGGTAATAATCCGATTATGAGGGTTGATCCAAATGGAACTGCTTGGTGGAATCCGTTTAGTTGGAGTGGGGATACTTGAATAACAATTGGAATAGTTGCTGCTTTAGTAGCAACTACAGTATTATCAGGAGGAGCAACTCTTGCATTAACCACCGCTATTGGTGGTGGTGCTTGGGGAGCATTTGCTGCTGGGGCAATTGTAGGCGGAATATCTGGTGCGATTATGAGCGGAGGATTTAATTTACTTCAACAAGGTTTGACAAATGGATATGACAATATCAATTAGGCATCAGTTGGAAAATCTGCCCTTATAGGAGCGGCAACTGGAGCAGTATTCGGTGGAGCCTTAAATACACTTAAATATTCTCTAACTGCCAGTGTTGAAGCAGCTAAAGCGTCACTACAAACTGCTGATGATTTTTTGAGTACTATTCCGAATATTTCACGAGGCAGGACTATTGCAGCAAATAGACTAGCAGCACAACTGATTTATAATGCAGCACAAAATTTTCTTTGGAACACTCAATATAATACTAGTATGATTTTAGCAGCAAGCAAAATAGTGGGCACCTGGGGTAAAATTTGCCTTTAATTATCTGCTTAGTCAGTTATAAGCAAAAATTTGATTTTTTACAAAATAGTTATACCGGAGGATAAAGAATGGAAAAATTGGAAATTAAGAATGCAACATTATATCACGATAAGATTGTGCTTGTTTGGTGGAAAAAAGAAATAATCACAATCAACATTGAAGATATTTTGGGGCTCGAATATGTTAAACCTAGTTTGCTGAATTATATCCTGTCTTCACATATATTTTCATTTTTGGGAACATATCCAGGAAGATTAATAATTCGTTTAAAACATAAAATTGGCAAAACTAAAATGTACTATGTGAAAATTAAATATGCTGATTTCAAAAAAATTCCTGTAGAGTATAAAAGATTGTTGCTATAATAATCGCTTTAATAAGTGTCTACTGGAATTGTAAAGTAAATTCGGACAATTTTTGGCAAAAAATAAATTAGTTAAACCCTAATTCAGTTTTATTATTGAATTAGGGTTTTATATTTTAAAGATAATGATGGATTACATAATTATGAAAAATGAACATAGTCACCTAAAATCTTGGAATAATTAAAGCTATTTATTTTAAACCACAAATTGCAAAAAATAATTTTTTGATGTTATAGAACTAAAAGCTTTATAGGTTTTTTCGTTTCTAACAAAAAATAAAATAGCTTTACCCACTGATAATAAACTATGCACGATAGAATTATGGAATTCATTCGGGAATGTACGTGCATGATAGCGTTGATGATACGTGGACATACTGTCCATATATCGTGAATATGTCGCCGATATGCTGTTTACGGCATGGTAAAGATCATTGAAATTTGAGGTTGAGGAACGGAAAACTCCTTGATCCCTTTTCTTATGAATTTAGCATAGATAATTATTATAGTTATTACAGCAGCGGTAATTAATTATTGCAGTTATTGCAGTTTGACTGCAAAAACCCACTTTTACCTCAAAAACTAAAAAAGTCTACTAAAAGTTCTACTCAGCGTTAGTATACAAAACCAATATTTTATGATATCATATTAGTATCGTGGAAAGGTGTTTAATGTCCTTGAATAGCATGTAAATCACCAAGTCATGAGAATAAAACAATCTAAGAAATTTCAGCTAATGGAGTTCCTTTTTTTACGTCCAAAAGAAAGGAGGACTGCAATAATGAATGATGTTTTTAATAGTGTAAATGATGTAATGAAGATGCTGAAAGTAGAAAGAAGAACGATTCTCAATAAGTAGAGTGATGATTCAAGTATTTACTGAAGCTCTAACTTTGCTAGTATTCTATTTTGATATTATCGTTTTAAACATTGAATTACAGTGGGCGAATTTGTGCGAAAATGTGCGTAAACAAATAACTAATCATTGATATTTTTATTATTATCATATATATTATATATGGGTGATTAATATGAAATATTATGAAAGTGAAACAGTTGAACTTAAAGAAATATTAACTCTAGATATAAAAAAGGAAATTGTTGCATTTGCAAATACAAATGGTGGTATTATTTATATAGGAATATCTAATGAAGGTATTATTAAAGGTGTTGAAAATTCTGATCAAGTTATGGAAACAATTAGCTCCATGATTCATGATGCTATAAAACCTGATTTAACAATGCTTACTTCAATATCTAAATTAAAAGATGATAATTCAGATATTGTATGTATAAAAGTAGGAAAAGGGATAAATAAACCATACTATTTATCTGACAAAGAAGAAACAAAAAGAGCTAGATATTATATACAATAGAAATTCAATTTAATTTTATATTCTTGAATATAGTGATGTCGGACATCATTATATTACTGTAATAGTAGATATTATAACCCTGAATGGGGTAGATGGAGAGATTTGGTTAGGAATAAGGTATACGTTTATCGACTTAGCAAATTTTCAACTAAATGTTATAGTTAAAGAAATCGCATAGATAAAATAATACAACATTTTGGGATTGTTTTTATCTTCACAAGGAGATTACATAATAATCCTTTTTTAATATGTATGTAAATCATATATAGAAAAATTGTAGAATTAAATAAATGAATTGGATTCATAAGAGTAACATTAAAACTAATAAACTTAAAAATTCGATAATTATTGTAATTAATCCTATGATGTGTTAAAATATTTATAGAATATAAGGAGGGAAAAAAATGGCAATTTGGTGGCAAGGGATGAATACCTTTCAACAAACCATATTTGTAATTGCTGTTAGTGCGACAATCGTCATGCTGATTTTTTTAGTATTGATGTTGTTTGGGCTAGGTGATTCATTTGATGGAGATGTTGATATTGATGTAGATCTAGACGGAGATGCATTTAATAGTGAACCGCTTACAGCATTTAGCGGTTTGAGAATTTTCACCATTCGTGGATCTTTGGCCTTTTTAAGTGTTGGAGGTTGGGTTACCTTAATTTTATCGAATACCACGACACCACTAATTTCAGGTATTGTCGGTGTTGTAGCCGGAGGTGTTGCGATGTATTTGCTTGCTTTAGCATTTAAAGCCTTAACAAAACTAGAATCAGAAGGAAACCTCGATTATCATAATGCAATCGGTAAAACGGGAAATGTTTATATTAAAATTCCAAAAAATAAATCCGGAATCGGAAAAGTCATTGTAACATTGCAAGAGAGATTAACGGAAGTAGATGCTATCACTAATGATGCTGAAGATTTAAAAACGGGAACAACCGTCGAAATAATTGATGTAGCAAATGAATCAACAGTTATCGTTAGAAAAAAGTTATAATTGAGATAAAGGTATGATTTTTTTAAATATTAGTAAAGAAATTGTTTTTCTTGTTGTGGCTTTAATTGTGTTTTTGTTACCATTCATTTTTATCTTAATCCGAACAAAAAAATGTCCTTCCGATAAAATCATGGTCATATATGGAATGGTTAAACCTAAAGATAAATCAAAATATGGTGCAGTTTGCATTCATGGTGGAGCAAAGTTTATATGGCCGATAGTTCAAGCTTATCAATTTTTAGATTTAACACCAATTAATATTACGGTTGAGATAAAAAATGCTTTATCTAAAACTAATAGTAATATATCGGTTTTAGCAAGATTCTCTGTTGGTATCTCAACTGAGCCTGAAGTAATGCAAAATGCTGCAGAACGTTTACTTGGATTAAGTCAACAAGAGATTCATGAAATGGCTATGGATATTATTATAGGCCAAATCCGATTTGTCGTTTCAACAATGGAGTTTGAAGAAATTAATCAAGATCGAGATTCTTTTTTGAATAAAATTGTTGAAAAACTTACACCGGTTATTGGATTAATTGGTTTACGATTAATTAATGTTAATTTGTTAGATATTAAAGAAGTATATTAAAAAAAAAGAAAAGAAAGTAGAGGAGAAAAAATGTTATTTTTAAAAGGTGAAGAAGCAGGTTTAATTGTCACTTTAATTATTATCCTTTTTACCATTTTGGTCTTTATTGCGGCACGTACAAAAAAGTGTCCTTCAGACAAAATCATGGTTATCTATGGTAAGGTAAGAAATAATAGAGATGGAACAAGTAAATCAGCAAATTGTATTCACGGTGGTGTCAAGTTCATTTGGCCAGTTGTTCAAGCCTATCAATTCTTGGATTTAACACCAATTTCAATTAGTGTTGACCTTACTAAAGCCTTATCAAGACAAAACATCCGTATTGATGTTCCATCTCGATTTACTGTCGGTATTTCTACTGAACCAGGAGTTATGCAAAATGCCGCTGAACGTCTTTTAGGTTTAAGGCTTCAAGAAATTCAAGAGTTAGCCAAAGATATTATTTTTGGTCAATTACGTTTAATCATTGCAACCATGGATATTGAAGAAATCAATACCGACCGTGATAAATTCTTAGAAGCAGTATCTGGAAACGTAGAAACTGAGTTGAAAAAAATCGGGTTACGATTAATCAACGTTAACGTGACCGATATCAATGACGAATCGGGCTATATCGAAGCTTTAGGTAAAGAAGCTGCAGCTAAAGCAATAAATGATGCAAAGAAGTCAGTTGCAGAAAAGAACCGTGACGGTTCAATCGGTGAAGCTAATGCCTTAAGAGATCAACGAATTTCTGTTGCTTTAGCTAATTCAAAAGCAATTGAAGGTGAAAATGAGTCATTAGGTAAAATCTCACAATCTAATGCAACCCGTCGTGAGATTGAAGCAGAAGCCCTAAGAAGAGCAATGGCAGCAGAAAAGATTGCACAAGCAAAAGCGTTAGAAGCTGCATATACCGCTGAACAAACCGCCGAATTAGCCCGTGCAAGTCGCGAACGTGCAACATTAGAAGCAGACGTTATTGTTAAGACGCAAATTGACAAGCAAAAACGCGAACTTGAAGCAGAAGCTGTTGCGGAAGAAATCCGTAGAAAAGCTCGTGGTGAAGCAGACGGTATCTTTTCGAAAATGGAAGCAGAAGCTCGTGGTACATTAGAAAATCTTTCAAAGCAAGCTGAAGGTTTCTTGGAATTAGTTAAAGCAGCTGGTGGAAATCCTGATGCTGCGGTTAAATACTTAATAGCAGATAAATTAGAACAATTAGTTCAAATCCAAGTTGAAGCAATTAAGAATTTAAAAATTGACAAAATTACTGTTTGGGATAATGGTGGCAGTAAAGATGGTAATACATCGACTGCAAACTTTGTATCTTCTTTGATGAAATCAATCCCGCCTATGAATGAACTATTCAATATGGCAGGAATGGATTTACCTAAGTTTTTAGGTGAAGTTAAAAAAGAAGAACAAAAAGAAACAGAAGTAAAAGAATAATTTAAAAGTCTCTTCATTGTAAAGAGACTTTTCTTTATAAAATAATGTAAAAAAATTATATAAAATATTAGATAAATATTTTAAGAAAAGGTAAACAATTAATGAGTTAATCATTTTTATTATTGACATATGTCATAAATGATGTATAATTATTACTGACGAAAACAAAATATAATAAAAAAGGAGTATTATGCCAAGACCAAAAAAGTGTAGAAGAGTGTGTTTTATGCCAACACAAGATCGGTTCGGACCCTTGAATTCAAATAATCATGAATCTATGGTTAAAATGACTGTTGATGAATATGAAACAATCAGATTAATTGATTATGAGGGTCTAACCCAAGATCAATGTGCACAACAAATGAAAATTGCGAGAACGACGGTTCAAGGTATATACTTTGAAGCAAGAAAAAAAATAGCTGCTGCTTTGATTGAAGGTTTAGAACTGAAAATTGAAGGCGGAGATTATCGGCTATGTGAAGGTTTGGATAATAATTATGATAATTGTTATCCTAAACCATGTTGTCGCCAAAGAAATAAAATAAGAAAGGATTTATGATATGAAAGTTGCAGTTGCTACTGATAAAGGCTTAGTCGCAGATCATTTTGGACATTGTGAGTCATTTACAGTTTATGAAATTGAAAATAATAGAATCATGAGAATTCATTCTACGCCAAAAGTTGAACATACACCAGGATTTATACCTAGATATCTTGCTGAACTAGGAGTTAATGTTATTATCTCAAGTGGTATGGGCAGTGGAGCTATCAATCTATTTAATCAATTCAATATTGAGATTATAACCGGTGCAAAGGGTCATGTTCAAAATATTATTGAACAGTACTTAGAAGGTAAACTCATTTCAAGTAATGCTGTCTGTCATCAACACCAACATCGAGGTGAATGTGAACATTAATAAAACAAGCAGGTTTGATTTTTCAAATCTGCTTGTTTTTATTAAAGGGATAATGATATCATTATCCCTAAAATTTTTTTCAATATTTCTTAAAATCCAAAAATTGAACCAATTGAAGCAATTGCAGGACCGATAATTAAAGAAATGATGGCCATTAATTTAATTAAGATATCCATTGCTGGACCAGCAGTATCTTTGAATGGATCCCCAACAGTATCACCGGTAACAGCTGCTTTATGAGCTTCTGAACCTTTTCCACCATGTTTACCTGATTCAATTAATTTTTTGGCGTTATCCCATGCCCCACCGGCATTTGCCATAAAGATAGCAAGCATTGATCCGGAAGCTAGGCTACCAACCAATAATCCACCTAAGGCACTTGCACCGAATGAGAAACCAATTATAACCGGAGATAAGACAGCGATTAAGCCAGGAATTATCATTTCTTTTAATGCCGCTCTTGTTGAAATATCAACACATTTTGCATAATCAGGTTTTGATGTTCCGTTCATGATATTAGGATCTTCAGTAAATTGACGACGGACTTCACCGATCATTTGATTAGCTGCATTACCTACTGAATTGATAGTAATTGAAGTAAATAAGAATGGAAGCATCGCTCCAAATAAAATTCCGACAATTACGATTGGTTGAAGAATATCGATAGCAGTTAAATTAGAAGCATGAGCATAAGCAACGAATAAAGCTAAGCTAGTTAGTGTAGCTGAACCAATACAGAATCCTTTTCCGATTGCAGCAGTTGTATTCCCAACTGAATCAAGTTTATCAGTGATTTGGCGGGTTTTCTTATCTAGTTTAGACATCTCCGCAATTCCGCCGGCATTATCAGAAATAGGACCATAAGCATCAACTGATACTGTAATACCAACAGTTGAAAGCATTCCGACTGCTGCTAAGGCAATTCCGTACATCTCATTACCAGAATCCATAACGAAATAAGAAACAATAACTCCAATCATTAAAACAATGATTGTTAAGGCAGTTGATTTCATTCCGACAGCATACCCGGAAATGATATTTGTTGCATGACCTGTTCTAGATTGATCAGCAATATGTGCAACATGTTTTGATGAATCCGATGTATATAACTCGGCAATTAATCCAATCAAGATTCCAGCGATGATACCTGAAATAATTGCAACGAATGGACGGAATGAATCAAGAACAACTTTACTTAAGACTAATGCTCCCGCAAGAACAACAAATGCAGAAATATAAGTTGCAACTCTTAATGTTTTTTGTGGATCATTCCATTCTTTTAAACGAACGATTGTAACTGAGATAATCGCTGCAATTGCACCAATTGCTGCTATTAATAACGGGAATAAACCATATTCAAAAGTTGATGAATTAAGTGTACTTTGAAAATATACCCCTAAAGTAATGGCAGAGATGATTGATCCAGAATATGACTCTAGTAAGTCAGCGCCCATGCCCGCAATGTCACCAACGTTATCGCCAACGTTATCAGCGATAACGGCAGGGTTTCTTGGGTCATCTTCAGGGATATTCAATTCTAATTTTCCAACTAAGTCAGCACCGACATCAGCTGCTTTAGTATAGATACCACCACCAACACGTGCAAATAAAGCAACTAATGAAGCCCCTAAACCATAACCAGCAACAGTATATGCTGCACTTTCAAAATTTCCGTTAGAAATTAGGAAAATGAATAAGACTAAACCGGTTAAACCAAATAATGCGAAACCAACTACGCTTAACCCTAAAATTGATCCGCCAGAGAAGGCCATTTTTAAGGCTTTACTCATTCCACTTGTATTAGCAGCAGAAGCTGTTAGAGCGTTGGCTTTTGTTCCTGCTTGCATTCCGATAAATCCAGCTAAGCCTGAGAAAGTTGCTCCGACAACGAAGCATAGTGATGCTTGCCATCCAATACCTTCAGCTCCTTTTAAGGCTGGAATAAACCCTAGTCCAGCTAATAAAAGCGCAGTTCCAATAACAAATAGAGCAATAATTCGATATTGTCTCTTTAAATAAGCAACAGTACCTTCACGAATAAAAGAAGAAATTTCTTCAATTTTTGAGTGATTTGCTCGCAACTTACTTATTCTTCTTAATAATAAGAAAGCATATAAAATAGTAATAAGTGTTGCACCTATCACTACTGATAGTAAGATAGATGTAGTTTTAAAATCCATATTTTCCTTTTGTCTCCTTTTCGCAAAACTAGATAATATTATAACTCATTTTGGTAAGCATTTTCAAGATATAAATGCAAAATGTATAATATTGTCGAAAAGGATATGTTATAAAATAAGAAAAAGTAATTCTAAATAAGAATTACTTGTTGCTTTTTTTATTTATTTGTCTTTTTTTATAGATTTTAGCTGGAAAGTAAATCCCTAACCCGACAACTGAAAACAGAACAAGGAATGGAAAAATTGCCACCACACCAATAATCACAAATTTGATAAATGTTATTAATGCATTCCAACCGCCAAAAAAAGCATTCTTTATTTTTGAGCCAAATGATTCATCATCCAAAGTTCCAACTTGATAGAGATAAAGGGTAATTTCGCTATATTCAATTAAGCTATCATACTGAGCTAATGTTCCTTTTAATACACTTAGCTCTTTATCAATTTGAGAGATTCTCGTATTAATATAAATCATATCACTTATTGTTGCTTCTTCAAATAATTCTACAAGCCGTTCTCGTTCAGCTTCATAAGAAGCAATCTGATTGGTTGTATCTTGATAGCTAAGGGATACATCAATGGCTCTTTTTTCAAAATTGCTTATTTTACCTGATTCGCTAATGGCATTGATAAAGTTATCAATCCGTGCGGATTTAACTCTTACAACAAAGTATGCTGAACTTTCAGAGACTCTTTCTTCATCAAACCATTCATCATCTTGAAGATTTTCCTTGATAATTTCAATCGCGAGTGGAAGATTTTGGGTATTAATTTTTGCATGTGCTTTATAAATGATTTTTCTTTCTAAAACGTTATTAATCTCCTGTGTAACAGGATTTTCTTCATAATTTGGAACCGAATCTTTCGCACCACATCCACTTAATAACCAAACAAAAACAAAAAATACGACAATCAAAAAATATTTTCGAATCATAGATATATTCACCTCATTTTATGAATCTGATTTAATTTTATAACAAATAGATATTAACATTTTTTGGATAAATTTTCAATTGTTAATTTTGATCATTTTAAAAAGCAGAGTTTTTCGACTCTGCTTATTGTTTATAGATTTTATTTACATAATTACTCGTCATCAATTGGAGAAGGCCAGGGTAATTAATTTTAAAGTTAATAATATCGCCAATTTGATAGTTTGTTTTGGAGAAATCGATAATTAAATGATCGCTGCTTCCACCGAGTATTTCTAAATTATCATCAATTGGATTAAGATTACAGAATTGTACATCTTGTTTGCCGATTGCTAAAATACCTCTTCGCATTGGCCCACGATCGATGATTGTAGGGATTTCCCCGAATGAATTCATTCCGATTTCTCCGATTGGATAACTAGGTTTTTCTTTTATTTCGATTATTTCAGCACAAAGTGTAAAAACATCATCATACATATTATCTATTATCTTCCCATAGGCTGTTTCTCGACCTAACATAACTGCTTCTCCAATCCGAAGATTATTGATTTCTTTTGGAATTTGATTTGAAAGAAGAAGCGGGATGGAAGATGAATTTCCTCCTGAAATGATTTCTAATTTGTGGTTAAATGTTGATTCAATTTTTTCTTTTATATCAACTAGTTTCATTAAAATAGAATTTGACGGAATCACACCTCCATAGCAAGTCAGGTTAGTACCTATTCCTATCAACCTAATGCCGACAAGTTTTAAAATTATTTCTAGGCTTTCTAAATAATTATCTTGATAGAAGATACCTTCACGTAAATCACCTAAATCAAACATTAAGATGATATCATGAATCTTATTTTGTTTTAATGCTTCATTGTTTAGTTCAAAAATTGTGACTAGTTCTGAATTTAAGGAAATATCCGCATATTTAATTACTCTTTTTACATCAGATATCATTGGCGGACGTAATAAGACTTTAGGTAAATCGATATTTTGAAATTTCATTAAATTTTCAATTCTTGAATCAGCTAAATGGGTAAAACCACACTTTGAGAGCTGTTCGATTATTTTTAGATTCCCGGCTAATACTTTCGTAACTAAGAATCGTGAGCTAATATTATTTAAGGATAGTACTTTATTTAAATGTTGAGCATTATCTATTAATTTTTTTAAATTTATCATTAATGAAGGGTACATCTTATTCACCTATACATAAACTCTGTTTTAATAATTTTAGCGCTGATTGTGGATATTTTTTAGATAAGACTCCTAATGCCGCCATAATATAATGATTATCGATAAGTATGATTGTCTTCGATTTTGGTTTCAGTAGTAAGTCATCCTTTTTATTCAACATCTCTTGAATAATTTGTTTTCGGTTCGGAAGTCTTGTTAGGGCTCCTCCGGTTGCAATGATATATTGAAGATTTGTTAAGTCTTTTCCTTCTGCAATCCTTACCTTTCCACTTGTACCATAAATATTGGTAATTTTTCCTGCATGGCGTTCAATGGCTTTAAGGAGCGCTTCATAGCTAAGTCTTTCCACTAATGGAATTTGATTATTAAGAGGAATGGCTTGATATTCTATCAAAAGCTGATTTAATTCATCAATTGTTACATTTAGCTGTTTTGCAAGATTATCTTTTCCAATCATCGCAATGATATTATCTTTATTAATATAAACTCCTAAGTCGCCTTCAACCGTTCGTTTTGCAAATGGTTCTGGGTTAATTAGGATTCTAGCTATTTCTTGGCTATCATCGGTAACAGAATGAATATCAGTTGTCGCACCACCGATATCGATTGTAAGGAGATTTCCCAGTTCTTTTTGGAGTAAGATTGAAGCTTCCATTACTGCACCAGGAGTTGGAATGATGTTTTGATTAATTGTTTCTCTTACTCTTTCCATTCCCGGAGCATGAGTAATGTGCTTTTCAAAAACATCTTGAATGATTAATCTTGCTTCATCAACATCCAATAAATCAATTTTCGGATAAACATTTTTCGTAAGATATAGATATTTCTCTTGATTATATTCTTTAAAGATTGCGGCAACGGCGTCGTGATTGACGATATTTCCAGCATAGATAACAGGAATGTTTAGTTTAAGTGTGGCAATCTTTTCCGAATTTTCTAAAGCTGTTAACCGTTCTCCATAATCAACTCCACCAGCTATCATAATAATATTTAGATTTAAGTTTTTAATTTTCTCCAAATCATATTTTGATAGTAATCCTGCCGTTATAAGATGAATATTGGCTCCAGCCCCTAAAGCAGCTTCTTTTGCAGCTTTGACTGTCATATCATAGACTAAGCCATGCACACTCATTTTTAATCCACCCGCACTAGATGAAGCGGCAAAGGTTTCATTTATAATAAGTTGATCGAGATTTAAGTTTTGTTTTAGATTTTCGAGGGCATGATTTAGTCCAATATTAACATCACCTTCAAGAACTGTTGTCCGATATACGCCTTGTCCTAAAAAACATGGTTTATCAGTTTTTAGATTATGAAAAGCACTAACAACAGTTGTTGTTGAACCGATTTCTGCGACAATCGCATCAATTTTCATTTTTAAACATTTCCTTTTTACGGTTAACAAGGAATGTTGCCACATGTGAACCCTTCGTTCCGCGTCCGAAACCAGCATCAATGCCTTGTTTAACAGCAATCTCTGGAGTTACTTGAGTCCCTCCGGCAATAATTATGACCTTATCTCTAATTCCTTTTTCAATTGCGTATTCATGGACTTTTTTCATGTTTTTATAATGAATGTCATCATGTGAGATAATTGTTGACATTAAAATAGCATCAGCATTGATTTCAATTGCGGCATCAACTAATTTTGCTACCGAAACAGAAGTGCCTAAGTATTCACACATAATGCCGTATTTTTCAATACCACCATGCTTAATATCAATGATTTCTCGTAAGCCAACTGAATGTTCATCTTCTCCAACTGTTGCTGCAACAATTTTAAACGGATGCTTTTTCACAAAATCTCTGATTTCATCATCACTTAAGACTTTAATTTCCTCAGGTATAACTAAATCATTGATATCGATATCAAAATCAATTTTGCCTTTGATTTGAATTCTTGAAGCTTCATCAGGATGAAGCATTTCTTTATGAATAACTTCAACATCATGAAGATTCATCTTTTTACCGATTTCAATTGCTGCATATTCTGCATATTTGAGATTAATTGGTAAAGTCAAATCAACAACGACAAATCCGTCAGCTAACCATTCGACTTCAGGTTTGATTTTAGAGCTTAATCGGTATTGATCCTTTTCTTCTAATCTTTGATTGACATTGTCATTACAATCTAGTTCATCAATATATTGGATTTTTTCATGATCTTCAAACGTTGAACCGTTAATTAAAAGGGCTGGATTATTGATTGCTTCGGGATCGTATTGACTAACATTATTATATCCAAAATGGGCAGTTACCGGTGCAAAGTAATCATCATCGCGTTCAAAAACAGTATTAACCCCGATGCCACCATTTATTTTTCTTGAAATTCCATCACCTGATCGTTCTGGATAGAAACCAGAATCGATAAAGAAACCCCTCTCAACGGCTTCGAAATAACCTCCAACTTCGATTAACTCTTCAAAGAATAATACCGCCCGTTCTTTAAGTTCTCTCACCTTGGCTCCCATATATCCATCTTTTTTAATCTCAACCAATTCTTTTAAATCATCCATTCCGACAAGAGCTTGTTTGGCTGTATCACATGCTTCAACATTATACATATGCCAAGGAACATTACGACCTTCATCGGGAGTAATCGTCGATTGAATATCTGCTGATGTTAATTTAGAAATTAAAAGATTTAAAACGTGAGTAACGGTTGCCTCTCGAGTAGAAGATTCCATATACTTGGTATTCATTTGCGCTCTAATCTTAAAATCACTAAAGAAATCTCTTAGGGCTACCGCATATGGTAGATTGATTTTTAAATCAGGAGCTGGAGAAGCAATCGGTGGAACTGTCGATAACGCAATATTTTCTTTTTCCATTCCGACCTTAACTGAAAAACATGAGTTGATTGCATGTTGAACCATTAATTCTGGCATAACTTTATAGGCTACTTTGGCGGTCGCATTGGCATTGTGAGCCCCGTCAATTTGCAGCATCTTTCCATAGGCCATAATTTTTTTTGATTCTGCGGCATCAACAAATGACCGGATCATATTAATGTTACGATATAAGACATTATATTGGGGATCCTGGTGAGCACCATTTACCCCCTCCTCTACAAACATCACGGCAATATCAGGACCTGCTACACCCGAGACATATGAATGATAATTAATTGGTCTTCCGACTTCATCTTCAATCATATCGAGAGCTTTCCTTTGGGCTCTGACTTGCTTTCTGGTGATAGGTACCCCACCGCTTCCTTGCGGTGTTCCTTCAATTAAGCCATCATAATGCGATTGGCCGGCAGTTCTGATAACCATTATATGGTCAGCACCATGCCAAGCTGCCATTCTCATTCTTCGGATATCATCTTCAAAACGTCCCGATGCAATCTCGGTTGTAATCACTTCTTTTGGTTGAGGGTCGATATTATTGAAGTATTTTGCTGCTGGAAGTGGAATTGAATGTTTAAGTGGCAAGGATAAATCATGGTATTCATATCCGTTCATCATCAAGGGGTTTTCTTGCTTTCGCCAAACCCATCCTTTTCTTCGAGGTTTGTATTTGTTTAAATCTTGAAGAATTTCTTTGATATTTATTCTCTTATCAATCATTTTTTCACCTCAAAATACTCTAGAAGTTCATTCCATCCCTGATCGTTGATTAAATTTGTTCCGGCAGTGCGAAGATCAGTAGAGCTTAGTTTAGCGGCAATATAGACAACATGCCCTGCGCCTTTGCTAATCAGATTATGATCGATTACCTTTTCTACAAGTATCTTAGCTTCTAAACTTGAAAAGCCCATTCGCAGTAATACTGACCGTTCGATTGCGGGAGTGGTATTTTTTTTCGCTAACTCAAGTAACGGATTAACGATTTTTTCAGCTAATTCCCAAAAGTATGCTTTTAATTCTTCATCGTTCAAATTTTTTAAATGTTCTCTTCTCATTTCAAAATCATCATCACGAGTTAATTTATTCATTTATTCCTCCCATTCGACTTGTAATTCTTTTAATGTGTTTCTGACAAATTCTTGATCTTTGTTCGTTTCTTTACACAAGAATAAAAAGTCGATCTTTTCGATAAATTTATGTTCTTTAACAGCATTCTTAATTAATGATCTCCGGATTTTATCTAAATCTTGCTCTGCGGCATTTATTAAATTTACTTTTCTTGGTAGAATGATGTTTTTACCAGGTATTTCATCAGCAGGATTTCCGAAGAAAAGGTCAATTCCGTTGTTCCTAGCAAATGATAATTGCGCCTGATGATGTTTTCCAGCCGCAGTGTATTCAGTTTCTTGGACGATAATTATTTTATCTTTAGTTAATGCTTTGGCTAAACTAAAAGCTGCTGCTAGTGATGTATTTCCTGCTGGACCGCGCTCAATTCCTTCTAATCGAACTAAAGCTTCAGTCATAAAGAAAACTTCACCTTGATTGACGGTTACAAAACGGTCAAGGTACCGTAAAGCTCGAGCGGCACTGCGGGGAACATCACTGCGATCTGGATTAGTCATAAACGGTAAGCCAAATCCGGTGTGCCCGGTGGTGAATGATTTTTTGTTGAAATCATGATCACTAGCCATATGAAGCCCTTTGAGATTAACGCTTGCTCCAACAATTTCAATTTTTTGATTAGTAACTTTCTTGATTCCTCGTGCGGTTCCGGTAACATTTCCACCACCAGCATTAGTAACAACAACCATATCCGGATAGCGATTGGTCTGTTTTAGACAATCTTCAATTAATTCTGAACCTAATGTCTCTATCCCGCTGATTCCAAACGGGGTATATAAAGAGGCATTAAAATAGTTGGTTTCTTCTAAAAGTCTTAAGAATTGATAGAAAAGCTCAGGACCAACGCTCAATTGTACTACTTCAGCCCCATATGCTTCACACGCCCTTGCCTTTTCGATAATTTCAGGTTGTCCGATTCCTTTTGAATCATAACATTCTTGAACAATAATACACTTTAGGCCATATTTGGCAGCTTGAGAAGCTACAGCGGCTCCATAGTTTCCGCTCGTTGCGGCGATTACACCTTGATAACCTAAACGTTTTGCATGATAACATGCCATTGAAGCCCTTCGTGCTTTAAAACTTCCGGAGTCATTTAAGGCTTCATCTTTGATAAAAATTCTCGCCCCATATCCTTCTTTACTGACCCTTCTTACTAAAGCTGTTACATTAGGTAATTCCTTTAATGGCGTTGCTCCAACTCCATGTGAAAGTTGAATTTGTTTGATTTCATCCAAGGTATATCCGGCATCATTCATCAGTTTTTCATAATCAAAACTGATTTTTCCAGTTTCATACAGATCGTAATCAATTCCAACCGAAGCCTTCATGATTTGATTTCTACGGTTCATTACTGCTTGATAGGAATTATTCATCTTCATCACCATTTAATGTCTTGATGACGATTTCATCAATTTTTAAGATTTCTGGAACAAAATCACCATAATTATGCTTAAAAGAAGGATGCACCTCAATTAGTGTTCCTTCTTCAATTCGATTTGTTATCGTTCTTATTTGGACGACTTCACCGAGATTACTGTCTTCTAATAAAAAACCTTTGACCCACATTTCAAATGGGACCGCTTTTGTATCATCGGGTAAGTTTGTTGAGCGTTCATAAGGTTGTAAGATTGTTTTATGAATTACCACCCATGTATTTTTCTTAACCATATTTAAACCTCTTATTCAATCATTTGTCGGACATCACCCATAATTGCTCTTGGAACAGGCAAATCAAGCATTGTCTTTAATCCGCATCGTGCATTAATAATATGAGGAATCATATTAACACAAATTGCAATAGTTCCGATTCCACCATCAACCTCTGGAGAGATAGCAAGATTAATGGGAGGATTTCCTTTAATTTTGATATAATCCCCAGTATTAACTCCGCCTAAATGCGGTTCAATTTGTTGCGGATGGTTCATGGTGATAATTTTTTGATTTGTAGTTTTGGCTTCTGCACTCATATTGACACCAGCAACATCACCACTGTTTACAAACGCATATTCAGATTTGCGATATACTTTACTGATAATCGGGGCCATATGTTGTTCAAAATGTTCTATTTTCCATCCTAAAGCATCGCTAATCATCTGAACTGATTCTTTAAACCCAACATGGCCAGCAAGCTCGCCTTGGTTCATCTTTTCGTTGAATTCTTCAACAGACAGACCAACACCTTGTTCTTCCATAACAGTTGAACCAAATGGAGACAAACTGTTGATTCTCGTAACATCGATTTGATCAACATCTTCCATGACACCAGTCATAGCGACAACCAATAAATCCATCATCATTCCTGGATTGATTCCAGTTCCTAAAACACTTACCCCGTTTTCCTTTGCGACCTTATCAATTTCAAAGCTTATTTGGGGTTGACTAGCATATGGATATGCCATTTCCTCCGCTGTTGAGATAACATTGACTTGATGTTCTAAAAGCCAGACGATTTTTGGAAAAGCTTTGGCAGTAAATGAATCAGTTGCGAGTAACACAACATCACAAGAGCGCATGCTGACAACCTCATCAATATTTGCCTTTATAATAACATCATGATGATAGGGGTTTTTAAGATTAAGAAGTTCGAAGATACTTTTTCCAACTCTATTTGGATTTAAGTCACATACCCCAACGATATCAAATCCTTGTTTGTTAAGGATCATTTTGGCCATTCCCGAGCCCATTGCTCCGAATCCCCAAATTACTACTTTTACTGGTTCTTTTCTCAAATTATTATTTCTCCTTTTCAACAGTTATTTTTGTTCCGGCCATGCCCTCTAAAGCTAAAGGAGCATTTTTTAGTGATGCAATGATCGAAACTCGCCCCGCTTTTGATTTTGCGAAGTTGGTCGCAGCTTCAACTTTTTCAAGCATGCTTCCCTTTGCAAAGTGACCTTGGTTAAGATATTCATATGCTTCACTGACCGTTAAATGATCAATATCAATTTGATTTTCTTTTCCGAAATTGATGGAAACTTTATCAACTGCGGTTAGAATTATTAAAATATCAGCATCAATTAATTCCGCAAGTTTACTGCTAGCATGATCCTTATCAATTACTGCAGCAACACCATAATAGTGGCCGTTTTCTTTGATAACCGGAATGCCGCCACCTCCAACTGTGATTACAGTGTGATTTGCTTCAACTAATGTTTTGATAATATCAAGCTCAATAATGTCGACTGGCTTCGGACTCGCAACTACCCTGCGATAGCCTCTTCCGGCATCTTCTTTCATAATATAACCATTTTTGTCTTGGAGAAGCATTGCCACTTCATATGGATAAAATGAACCAATTGGCTTGGTGGGATTTAAAAAAGCACTATCATTTTTATCAACTTCAACTTGGGTGATAATAGTTGCCACTTGATTAGGCAAATTAAGCCGTTTAAGTTCTGCTAGAATTGCATTTTGAAGATGAAAACCAATGTAGCCTTGGCTCATTGCTCCACATTCTGGAAACGGCATTAACGGAATTTTCGGATTATTACTTGCTTCTTGAAAGGCAAGATTAATCATACCGACTTGCGGACCATTTCCATGGGTAATAATAACTTCATTTCCTTTTTCAATCAGTTGACAAATCGGAATTGCAGTTTGCTTCACGAGTTCTAATTGTTCAGAAGGAGTATTTCCTAAGGCATTTCCTCCGAGGGCAACAACGATTTTTTTCATTTTATCCTCTAAATGATGCAACCATAACTGCTTTGATTGTATGAAGACGGTTTTCAGCTTCATCAAAGACGACAGAAGCAGGTGATTCGAACACATCTTCAGTTACTTCAATTCCGTTTAATCTAAATTTTTGATATATTTCATTGCCGATTGTTGTTTCAAGATTATGGAATGATGGTAGGCAGTGCATGAAAATAGCATTAGGAGCGGCATTTTCCATAATTTTAGAATTAACTTGATAAGGTAAGAGCATTTCTATGCGTTCTTTCCACACACTTTCAGCTTCTCCCATTGACACCCAAACATCAGTACAAATAACATCAACATCCTTCGTTCCTTCGTTTACATCTTCAGTAAGCGTGATTTTTCCATTCGTTGTTTTCGCAATCTCAAGGCATTTGTTGACTAAATCCTGATGTGGCCATAAAGATTTTGGTGCGACTGCTCGAAAATCTAATCCCATTTTAGCACACCCAATCATGAGCGAATTACCCATATTATATCTAGCATCACCAAGATATGCAAATTTGATGCCCTCTAGGTGACCTTTGTGTTCTTCAATAGTTAGGAGATCAGCAAGGATTTGAGTCGGATGATAAAGATCAGTAAGACCATTCCAAACGGGAACATTTGAATATTGTGCTAAGAGTTCCACTGTTTCTTGCTTATAACCTCGAAACTCAATCCCGTCATACATTCGCCCTAAAACGCGAGCAGTATCCTTAATACTTTCTTTTTTGCCCATTTGGGAACCTGATGGTCCTAAATAGGTGACATTTGCACCTTGATCATAGGCAGCTACTTCAAAAGCACAACGGGTTCTTGTTGAATCCTTTTCAAAAATCAAAGCGATATTTTTACCCTTTAAATGTTGGATTTCTTCGCCTGATTGTTTTTCAAGTTTTAATTTTTTTGAAAGGTCTAATAAATAGCGGATTTCACTTGGGGTAAAATCAAGTAAAGTTAATAGACTTCGGTTTTTAAGATTAATTTCCATTGTTAACTCCTCCTTATAATTTCTTCGCGATAAAATGGCATGCTCATACATCTTGGACCCCCACGTCCACGTGATAGTTCACTTGAGGGGATCGGATGCACTTTAATATTATGACGACTTAGTATATCATTCGTTATATGATTTCGTTCATAAACAATGACCTCTCCTGGTGCAATTGCAAGACTGTTAGCACCATCATTCCACTGTTCACGATCTGAAGAAATAACATCATTGCCTCCGCATGGAATTAAGGTAACATCACATTGAAGATAATCTTCAAGTATTTTTTTGAATTTCTTATCAATTGGTTTTACAATTAACTTTCCGGGACGAGATAAATCTCTTGATAGTTCATAAACACGAATCGTATTCGTAAATTCATGATGAACAAGAAATTTTCCATAATCGACTTGCGTGAAGACAGTGTCAAGATGCATAAAGGTCCTACTTTTTGGAATATCAAAAGCAAGAATTCGCTCAAAGGCAGTTTCATTTTGGTAAAAGAGATTCTTTGCAAGACGTTCAATTGCGGCCGGATGCGTTCTTTGACTGACTCCGACGGCTAAAATCTTTTCATTAAGTAAAATAAGATCGCCACCTTCAATTGAAGAAATCAAATCACGATTGTAATGAAGCGGTGCTTTCGAACCGTAAACGGGATGATATTTAAAAATATATTCACCAAAGATTGTTTCACGACTGCGATTTGGTGAGTACATTTTACTAATCATAACTCCATTATCAATAATACTAAATGGATCTCTTGTGAAGTAGAGGTTTGGCATCGGATCAGTTACAAACGGATAATCACGAATATGGTCTGATAGTGTTCGTTTTGAAAATTTTGGAATTTCCGACTTTTTAATTCCTGCCATTGTTTTTTCAATCATTGTTTTTGTCGATTTAAAAGAGTTAAGATAATCGGTTAAAACCAATGCTAACGTTTCACTAGTAACGTATGATTCTTGAATAAATTGTTTAATAAATTGTTGCTTTATTTCCTGTTTACTGTCTAAGGCTTCAGAGGCCAAGTCAGCAAGATATAATACTTCAACTCCGTGCTTTCTTAATAATTCTACATATGCATCATGTTCTTGTACAGCTAAATCTAGCCAAGGAATATCATCAAAGAGAAGTTGTTCTAACCATTTAGGAGTTAAGTTATCTATTTCTCCTCCGGGTCGATGCATTAGAACTTTTTTTAATTTCCCTATTTCTGACTTTACCATTAATAAATTCATCAAATTTCCTCCTATTAAATTTTCATTACATAGTATTTTTTACCAATAATTCATCCTTATACATTGTACCATAAAAGCGCTTTCAAATAAATACCCAAATGATTTATTTTTTAATACTCAAATTTTTATAATAATTATTAATAACGTTGATAATAAGGTAATAGAAAAAGTTAAGCGTTTTCTAAAAAACTTGATAAATCAATCAAATTATAGTAAAATCAATTGAAGTAAGAATGGAGATTAACATGGTTTTAATTAATGGGAATGATTTGACACTTGAGGCTTTTATTAGAGTTGTCCGTCATAATGAAAAAATTGAAATTGATAAAAGTGCAATTGACAAAATCAATCGCGCTCATCAGAAAATTGAACATATTATTGAATCAAACCATATTGTCTATGGAATTAATACCGGTTTTGGAAAATTAAGTGATGTTATTATTCCAAAACACGATTTAAGTAAATTGCAGGAAAATCTTTTAAAATCTCATGCTTGTGGTGTGGGACCATATTTTGAAACCGAAGTTGTTCGGGGAATTATGCTGTTACGAATCAATGCTCTTGCAAAGGGGTTTTCTGGAATTAGATTAAGAGTAGTGAATCAATTAATCGATTATCTAAATCATCATATTACCCCAGCGATACCGGAGCAAGGTTCCTTAGGTGCAAGTGGCGATTTAGCTCCACTTGCGCATATGGCTTTAACAATAATTGGTGATGGTGAAGTTTTTTATCAAGGAAAACTGATGCCGACATTTGAAGCTTTAAAAATGACAAATTTATCTAAAGTTGAAAGTCTAGGGGCTAAGGAAGGATTATCCTTAATAAACGGAACCCAAGCGATGGCTTCTTTAGGAGCAATTATATTAAATGATGCTTTTCATTTATTGAAAATGGCGGATAGTATTAGTGCTCTATCCTTAGAAGCACTACTTGGTATCAAAGAAGCATATGATGATGATATTCATCAGGCTCGAGGCCAAATTGGGCAGATCATAACTGCAAAAAATATTCGTAACTTAACAAAAAACAGTACCTACCTTACCCTTCAAGGTGAAGTTAGAGTTCAAGATGCATATTCCTTACGATGTATACCTCAAGTTCATGGAGCTACTAGGGATTTATTGGGGTATGCGAAAGCAAAGATTGAGATCGAAATGAATGCAGCAACCGATAATCCGTTAATTTTTGGTGATGAAAAGGTCTTGTCGGGAGGTAACTTTCATGGCCAACCACTTGCTCTAGTTTTAGACTTTATGAAAATCGCAATCGCTGAGTTAGCAAATATTAGTGAACGAAGAATTGAACGACTAGTGAATCCACAACTAAGTTCAGGCTTGCCTCCTTTTTTAGTCGCTCATCCGGGGCTAAACAGTGGCTTTATGATTGTTCAATATGCAGCAGCTTCTTTGGTAAGTGAAAATAAAGTATTAGCTCATCCGGCGAGTGTAGATTCCATCCCTTCATCTGCAAATCAAGAAGATCATGTGTCGATGGGAACTATCAGTGCTCGAGGATGCCGTGATATCTTAAGAAATTCAGAAAGGGTATTGGCAATGGAACTCTTATCAAGTTGTCAAGCGATTGATCTTCGTGAAAAATTAGCATTGGGTGAGGGGACTAAGGAGTTATACTTGTTTGTAAGAAAAGAAATTCCGTTCTTAGAAAATGATACGATTATGTATCCATATATAAATACATGTTTTGAGATCTTAAAAAATCCTAATCTATTATCCTTAATTGAACAAAAAGTAGGTAAATTAGAATAAAGAGGTGATGAAATGAAAAATATTGATATTTCCAAAGCGATGAAAATCAAATTGGACAGCATATTTGAAGAATTACCAGAGTATCCACGATTTTGTAATGCTATCAGAAGAGCTCCGAAACGGGAATTTAATCTAACAGAAGATGAAATTGTTCTTGCTTTAAAAAATGCCCTTAGATATATTCCTCCCAAATGGCATGACATTCTCGCAAACGAATTTCTAGAAGAGTTACTATCTCGAGGCCGAATCTATGGTTATCGCTTTTATCCGAAAACCAAAATTAAGGGTCAAAGTATTGATTCCTATCGGGGAAAAACGCTTGAAGGTAAAGCTTTTCAGGTTATGGTTGATAATAATCTCGATTTTGATATTGCTCTTTATCCGTATGAACTCGTTACTTATGGTGAAACCGGAAGTGTTATGCAAAATTGGATGCAATACCATTTAATCAAACGTTATTTGGAAGAATTAGAAGCCGACCAAACGCTTGTCATAATGTCTGGTCACCCCCTAGGCTTATTTAAATCTCATGAATTAGCACCACGGGTGATGATTACCAATGGCTTAATGGTTGGTCTTTATGATGATCTGGAAAATTTCAATCGCGCTGCTTCTTTAGGAGTAGCATCCTACGGTCAAATGACCGCTGGTGGCTGGATGTATATTGGTCCGCAAGGGATTGTTCATGGGACATATTCAACACTGCTTAATGCCGGTCGGGAAAAACTAGGAATTGATCCTCAAAGCAATTTAAGCGCTCACCTTTTCGTTAGTAGCGGTTTAGGGGGAATGAGTGGAGCCCAAGGGAAAGCCTGCGAGATTGCAGGGGGAGTTGCGGTCATTGCGGAAGTCGATTATTCTCGCATTGAAACAAGATATAATCAAGGCTGGGTTAAAGAAATTGAAACAACCCCCTCACAAGCCTTTGCGAAAGCTATATATTATATAGAAAGAAAAGAAGCTGCTTCGATTGCATATTACGGAAATATTGTTGAATTGTTGGAGTATGCATATCAAAACAACATTAAAATTGATTTATTAAGTGATCAAACCTCATGTCATAATGCCTATGAAGGTGGTTATTGTCCGGTTGGTCTAAGTTTTGAAGAACGAACAAAATTACTAGAAACTGATAAACCGAAATTTAAACAGTTAGTTGATCAAAGTTTAATTAGACATTATCAAATAATAAAAAAACTTGTAGAAAAGGGAACTTATTTCTTTGATTACGGAAATAGTTTTATGAAGGCCATTTTTGATGCTGGGGTTAAAGAAATTTGTAAAAATCAAATTAATCCGCTTGATGGATTTATCTGGCCTAGTTATGTTGAAGATATTATGGGGCCAATATTGTTTGATTACGGGTATGGTCCATTTAGATGGGTTTGCTTGAGTGGAAAAGACGAAGATTTAATGATTACTGACCAAATGGCAATGGATTGTATTGATAAAAACCGCCGTTTTCAGGATTTGGATAATTATAATTGGATTAAAGATGCTAGGAAGAATAAGTTGGTTGTCGGAACAAAAGCCAGAATCCTCTATCAAGATGCTTTAGGGCGACTGAAAATTGCCTTAAAATTTAATGAATTAGTTAGAAAAAAAATTGTCGGACCAATTATGTTAGGACGAGATCATCACGATACTGGGGGGACTGATTCGCCATTTAGAGAAACATCGAATATTAAGGATGGCTCAAATATTATGGCAGAAATGTCGACTCATGTTTTTGCCGGAAATGCGGCCCGGGGAATGTCGCTAGTTGCCTTACATAACGGGGGTGGCGTTGGGATTGGAAAAGCAATCAATGGTGGTTTTGGAATGGTTTTAGATGGTTCTTTGCGTGTTGATGGTATCTTAGAGCAAGCAATGGTTTGGGATTGTATCGCTGGAGTTGCGAGAAGGTCATGGGCAAGGTGTGATAATGCCCTTGAAACTAGTGCTGACTTCAACAAAACTAACGATTCATACCATATCACCCTCCCCTATATAGCTGATGAAAAGATGCTAAGAGAAATAGTTTTAAAAGGTATTAAAAGATGAATAAATTAATCATTCATAATATAAGTGAACTTGTAACTGTTCGGGGAGAAAATGCTTTAAGGTGCGGGAATGAGATGAATAATGTTGAGATTATTAAAGACGGATATCTTGTCATTGAAGACGGCAAGTTCCTTGAAGTTGGTTTTGGTGATGGCTATTTGACTCATCAAGGTGATTATCTTGATGCAAATGGGTTGTTAATCACACCGGGATTAATTGACTCTCATACCCACCTTGTTCATGCTTCATCAAGAGAAGATGAGTTTGAGATGAAATTAAATGGCGTTAGTTATCTTGATATATTAAGCCAGGGTGGTGGAATTCTATCAACGGTTAAAAAAACTAAGGCTGCAAGTTTTGAAGCTCTTTATGCTCAAGCTCGCAAAAGTCTTAATAAAATGCTTTTATATGGTGTTACCACGATCGAAGCGAAAAGTGGGTATGGATTAGAGATGGATACTGAACTCAAGCAATTGAAGGTTGCAAATAGGTTAAATCAGGATCATCCGGTCGAGGTTGTTTCCACTTTTTTAGGGGCACATGCTATTCCTTTAGAATATAAATATAATAAGACTGCATTTTTAGAGCAAGTCAAAACGATGTTAGATCAGGTCAGTCAGTTGAAACTTGCGAAATATTGTGATATATTTTGTGAAGAAGGGGTATTTACAGTTGAAGAAAGCGAATATATCTTAGGATATGCGAAAGCTCTAGGTTTTGGCTTAAAAATCCATGCTGATGAAATTGCTCCGATTGGAGGAGCAGCTTTAGCTGCAAAACTAAAATGTGTTTCTGCAGATCATTTAATGGCAAGTTCCTTAGATGACTTAAAATGCTTGGCAAAAGAAAAAATAGTGGCAAATATTTTGCCACTCACATCATTCTTTTTAGATAAACCATATGCAAAAGCACGACTGATGATTGAAAATAATTGTGGGATTGCTTTATCAACCGATTATAATCCGGGTAGTAGTCCTTCAGAAAATATTCAGCTTGCAATGCAAGTTGCTGCGATTAAAACGAAAATGACTCCAAAGGAAGTAATTACCGCAGTCACAATTAATGCTAGTTGTAGTGTAGGACTTGAAAAAACAAAAGGCTCAATTGAAGAGGGAAAGGATGCTGACTTTGTGATCTTTGATTGTTCGAATTTAGATTATTTACTCTATCATTTTGGCATTAATCATGTAAAAGATGTTTATATAAAGGGCCGAAAAGTAGTTAGTAATCAGCAAATTATAGGAGGATAGAATGAAATTGATTGATTTAAAAGTAATTGACTTCTTAAATGAAGTTGATTCATCAAAACCAGCTCCAGGTGGAGGTAGTGTTTCAGCTTTAACAATTGTACAAGGAATCAGCTTATTAAGAATGGTCGCTCACTTAACTGTATCCAAGAAAAAATTCCTTGGTTTGGATGAGGAAACAAAATCTGATTATCAAAAACGAATGGATGACCTTCTAGAAATTAAAAACAAGGTCTTGGTTTGTGTTGATAAAGATACAGAAGCTTTTAATAAAATAATGGAAGCCTTTAAATTGCCTAAAAATACTGAAGAAGAAATTAGTTTAAGAACAAAGACCATTGATAACGCAACGATTGAAGCTACAAAAGTTCCATTTGATGTGGCATCGCTCGGATATAAGGCTCTAGAGACAGCATTGCCGATGTTTGCAAATGCAAATAAAAATGCTACATCAGACTTTGGTGTTGGCGTTTTGTTAATCAATGCCGGCTTAATTGGTGCGGTTTTAAATGTCCGAACAAATATGGCTACTTTTGAAAATAGGGAAATTGCAAGTCAATTTTTAAATGAGACTCAAATATTAGAGGTTAAATCAAAGCAAATCGTCGAGTCTGTTTTGAAGATGGTAAACGAAACGTTTAAATAATATAATTTAGGAAAAGAGAAGAAGAATGAAAAGAAGTATTAGTTTTATAATTGTCACCTTAGTTTATATTGTTGCATTTTTAGCTGGATATTTTACTTTTAAGTATTTAAAGATGGATAGTCATATCGGCAAAATCATTATTGCTGATGTTGTTGCAACAATTGTAGTTTGGTTATTTGGAGTATTGTTTAAAAATTCATCAGTATATGATCCTTATTGGAGCGTGGCGCCAATGGTCATTGTTGTGTTTTTTGTTGATAAATTGGATTTGAAAGCAATGCTGATGTTATGTGCAATCTTTGCATGGGGAATCAGACTGACCTTAAATTGGGCCTATACGTTCAACGGATTGAAATATCAAGATTGGCGCTATACATTCTATAAAAACAGATTCCCACGAATCTGGCCTTTGGTTAATTTTTTTGGAATAAATATGTTTCCTACTGTCGTTGTCATTTTCGCACTAATTCCAAGTTATCTTTATTTTCAAAGTGCAAATGATATCAACTTTTTCACATATTTAGGCTTATTAATTTGTTTATGTAGTGCATTGTTACAATTAGTTGCTGATACCCAAATGCATCAATTCCGTAAAACGAATAGCGGTCAAGTTAATACGACTGGTTTATGGAAATATTCACGACATCCGAATTATTTGGGTGAAATTGCAATGTGGTGGGGAGTATTCTTTATGATGTTGAGTGTTGCTCCTAATAACTTGTGGTACTTTTTCTGTCCATTAATCAATATGTTAATGTTTATCTTCATTAGTATTCCGTTGATGGAAAAACGCCAACTACAAAATAAACCTGATTATTATGAATATCGGGCCCGAACAAGCATGCTATTATTACTGCCAAGTAAAAATGTATCTTTCGAAGAAGAACCTTCTTAAAATAAGACTATAAATATTATTAGTTTTTAGTGATAGAAGAAATTAAAAGTTATCTACATTTTGAAAATATAAAACGAGTTTATAAGTAAATAAACTCGTTTTTTTAGTGCGCCGGGCATGTTTAATAACTTGAGAGTGAAAGTCTCTTACACGGG
>OBJA01000285.1_pt1 | contig 47191 bp, 42 predicted proteins | sample 1519751 | NCBI WGS metagenome assembly OBJA01 (sample SAMEA3881238, study PRJEB22517) | soil metagenome | biome: lake sediment; feature: soda lake sediment; material: sediment, water from around vicinity | place: India | collected 2013-12-23 | depth 3 m
AGAGAGAATAAAATGCTTGTTAAAAGAAAGAAGTCGTATTGCAAAACAACAAACTGTGTCGTCCTAAAAAATGTCTACACAATATTCAATTATCAAAGTACGCACATTCCACATAAAAACTCCCTTGGTATGGTCAACCAAAGGAGTTTAAATTATATATTTTGCGAGAGCGTGAAAGCTTCGTTTTTATTTAATAACTAAGCTTACATCAAGCGTAAAAATATCATAAATTAAATTATTTCCTAAATTATCGAAAAAGGAGCCGGAACCAAAACGTACGTCGAATTGGGATCTGTCAATCGGAATTTTTGCGGTATACACGTTTTCTGTTTTGGTAAATGGAAACTCAATGGGACGAGTAATGCCTTTAATCGTGAGATTTCCGGTAATAAGCCCTGAGTTAGCATCTGAATAGCTTACGCGAGTAATTACAAATCGTGCTTCAGGGTGTTTTTCTACACCAAAAAAATCATCTGACTTAAGGTGTCCCACTAAACTCGCATTTGATGCCGGGTCTTTAATGTCGGTGCAGGTAATTGTTTTCATGTCAATTACAAATGCTCCTCCCATAATTCGTCCGCCTGCGTAGGTTACATTTCCTGATGAAAGAGAAATTGTGCCGTCGTGGCTGCCACCTACTTTTTTCCCTTCCCATAGAATTGTTGATTTTGTTACATCAACCTGTTTCGACTGTGCAGCAGCATATTGAAAGCTTGCTGCAATTACAAAAAAACTGAATAATAGATACTTTGTTTTCATAATATTTATAGTTTTATATTTTATAATAATGGTACTTCAATAATAAGTAATTTAGATCCGGCATATGCCTGTATTTCAAATGAATTGGTATTCCAAATGCCAATTGCATCTCTTTTGTTTAGTGTGTTGTTTGCAATTTCAACACTACCTTCTATGATAATACAATATACGCCGTTTTCTGTATTGTGTAAGCTGTATACACTGTTTGTATTCTTGTTAAATTCACCCATATACATCCATGCGTTTTGATAAATCCATACTCCCTGCCCATTTTCGTTGGGAGAAAGTATTTGATACAATGCGTTTGTAGCAGCCAATTCTTGTAAAGATTTTTGTTGATATCGTGGTGCTACATTTTGTGTATGCGGAAAAATCCATATTTGAAATAATTCAATAGATTCTGTTGCACTTGCATTAAATTCACTATGATTAATTCCCGAACCGGCACTCATTACCTGAATTTCTCCGGCATAAATAGTACTTGCATTTCCTAAATCATCTTTATGTGCAAGAGCCCCAGTCAGTGGAATCGTTATAATCTCCATATTATCATGATGATGGGTGTTAAATCCTCTTTCGGGTCCTACAATATCATTATTTAATACTCGTAAGGCACCAAAATTCATTCGTTCGGGATTTCGGTATTGTGCAAAACTAAAACTGTAGCGTGCTTGTAACCAACCATAATCAGCTTTACCACGAGAATCGGCAGGATGAAGAACATACTGCATGTTTTGTGATGTGTTTGTAGAAAAATTCATTGATAGTAGTAGTATGGCTACTGCTGCAATGCTTGATAGTATGAGTATGTTTCGTAGTTTCATAATAGAATGGCGTATTGATTTAATGTTTATGATAATGGTACTTCAATAAGTAAAACCTGTGCATTTTTCTGTGCACGTATGCTCATAGTTTCGGTATCCCACACCGCAATAGCGTCTCGTTCGTCTAAAGATTGACCTGCAATTTCAAGGGAACCGTACACGCTCATACAAAACACACCGTTTTTTTTATTGTGGAGTCTGTATTCTGTGCTTGTTTCCTCATCAAAATTACCCATATACATCCAGGCGTTTTGATGAATCCACACACCCGGTGAGTCTTCAAAGGGTGATAGAATTTGATATAAGGCATTTTTCTTAGCAAGATTGAATAATGACGTTTGCTGATACCGTGGTTCAACATTTTGTGTGTGTGGAAATAACCAAATCTGAAATAGTTCAACCGGTTCATCGGAGCTTGCATTAAACTCACTATGATAAATTCCGGTACCCGCACTCATTACCTGAATTTCTCCTGCGGTAATGGTACTTGCATTCCCCATACTATCTTTGTGTGCCAAAGCTCCTTGCAAAGGAATTGTTATAATTTCCATATTATCGTGAGGATGAGTGCCAAAACCTTCTCCCGGAGCAATAATATCATTATTTAACACCCGTAAAACGCCAAAGTTCATGCGTTCTCTATTGTAATACTGCCCAAAACTAAAACTGTGTTTAGCTTGTAACCATCCATGGTTGGCGTATCCTCTAGATTCTGATGTATATATTGTGAAATTCATATTCTTCTTGTTTTATATAGTATGACAGAGAACTGACTGCCGTACTTACATTAATACTGTAGTAATAATGATTCAATTTTCGCAATATCTGGTCTCCGTGTATATAAGGCATCTTGTACCTGCTCATATGCCGGAAGGGTTTCGTTAAATGTTGCTATGCCTGTTTGTTGATAGATAATACCTAATGGCATGTTTTCTTTTTCGTACACTTTTTTTAATGCCGCATCAAAATCTTGTGGATTATAAGATTCTTCAACATAATAGGTGTTGTCTTTAAACCATGCATGGTTATTTATTTTATTAAATGTTACACAAGGATGAAATACATCTATCAGTGCATAGCCCTTATGTTGAATAGCGGCAGTAAATATTGCTTGAAGCTGTTCTCTGTCGCCGGAATATGCTCGAGCAATAAATGTTGCTCCATACGATAATGCAACGGCAAGCGGATTTGCCGGTTCGTTATGAACCCCATACATTTGTAATGGTGTTACAAATCCTCGCTGACTGGTTGGTGATGCCTGTCCTTTTGTTAAACCATACACCATATTATTATGCACTAAATGTACAATATCTACATTTCTTCTTACGGTATGCATAAAATGATTTCCGCCTTCGCCATACATATCACCGTCGCCACCTTCTGCAATAACTAAGAGTTCCGGATTGGCAGCTTTAATTGCGGTTGCAACCGGCAATGCCCTACCGTGCAGTCCGTTAAAATAATTTATATTGATGTATTGCGGTGTTTTTGCTGCTTGTCCAATTCCTGACGATATAACTGCTTTTTGCGGTGGAATACCTGATTGGTCAAGTGCTTTTTTGAGAACTTGCAGAATGCTAAAGTTTCCGCATCCCGGACACCAGCCGTTATCTACTTTAAATGCATCAATTTCATATTGTGATTTCATAGTACCAAAGATTTAAGTTGTGAAACAATATACTCTACCGAAAATGGAGACCCATTGTATTGCAGAATTTGATGATCTGCTTTATATCCGGTTTCCTGGCGGATAAGTCTTGCGAATTGTCCGGTAGCATTATTTTCTATGCTTATAATTTTTTTAGCTTTAGACAGAATATGTTCTGTAGTTTTAGGAAGGGGATATACCTGTGCAAAATACGCATATGCAATGTTTTGGTTTGTAAGATGTTGTAATGCTTCTGTTAGTACGCCATGAGTTGAGCCCCAACCAATAATGAGCGTGTCATATTCTTGGTTGCCAATAATGCGTGGTTCAATAGAATGTTCAAGAATTATCTTATTTTTTCGTAGTCGTTTATCCATTTGAGCAACACGTACATCAGCACTTTCGGTTAAACGTCCCCATTCGTCATGCTCATCGGAGTCCATACATACCAGTCCTTCTCCATAACCCGGAATGCCGCGTTTGCTTATGCCAAGCGGCGTTATTTCGTAGGTTTTATAGTCGGCTTCGGTTTTATGAATATAATATTGATTGTTGAGTTCATGGAGATTAATCGTGTCAACCGGCATATATGATTCTAAAAAGAACTGGTCGGTTAATACGATTACCGGTATTTTGCATGCATCGGCAATGTTAAACGCTTTATGCATTACGCGTATTCCATCTTCCAGCGTACCGGGAGCAAATACTACTTTAGGAAACTCTCCATGTCCGGCATACACCGCCAGATTTAGGTCTCCTTGTTCTGTTCTGGTAGGTAACCCGGTTGCCGGACCCGGACGTTGAGCTAAATGAACCACAACCGGACATTCAGTCATACCCGATAAACTGATACCTTCTTCCATTAATGCAAAGCCCCCACCCGAAGTGGTTGTGAGTCCGCGAGCCCCGGCATACCATGAGCCGATTGCCATATTAATAGCCGCAATTTCATCTTCGGCTTGTTCTACAACAATACCATGTTCTTTTGCTTGTTGTGCAATTTGAATAAGAAGTGTTGTTCCTGGCGACATAGGGTAGGCCGACACAAAGTTACAGCCACCGGCAAGAGCACCTATTGTCATGGCATCATTTCCACACAAAATCCGTCTGTTTTTTACTGCATCGTATGTTGGTACAGAAACAGATATTTCTGTTTGTTGAGCAAGTTCAACACCTTTTTTTAGAGCCGCAATATTTCTCTCTATTATGTCACTTCCTTTTTTTGCAAATTGCGATTCAATATATGGTATTCCCGCATCAACCGGAATATGCAGCATGCCTATTAACAAGCCGTATATTACCGAATTAACATACAATAAACTCCCGGCTTCTTCTGCCGCTGCATTAATAGGGATTTCCTTAACCTTGTATTTCTGTTTATAGGCATCATCAATAAAAAATGCATCACCAATAATGATGGTTTTGTTAGACATTCGTTCCTCTAAACGATACAAGGCATTTTTTCCTAATACAATAAGGAAATCTATTTGTTCAGAGTACGAAGAAATAGACTCTGCACCAATTCTGATTTCTGTTGTGTTGTTACCGCCTCGCACCCGAGACATTACCTCGCTGGTGACAAAAAAATGATAGCCATATTCACGGAGAGATTGCATAAACATATCTTCTACCGTCTTTATTCCCTGTCCGGCAGAACCGGATAATACAATAGATATATTTTGATTCATAGACACACAGATTTATAGTTATTTACTGTACTCAAAGAGTTTTGAGTTTCAATTACATAGACGATAAATCTGTTGTAAACCTGACAGGAAAATGATAAAAAATTACGTCGAACTCACGTTATTTAAGACTATTCTCAAATAATTCTACCAGTTCTGCTTTTTGAACCATACCGTATTTAGAAAATACTTGTTCCCCGTTTTTGAAAAATTGAAGGAGAGGCACACCGCGAACACCGAGTTCTTGCATTAATTCCCGACTGGCATCGGCATTAATTTTAACAATTTTGATTTTGCCTTCGTACTCTTTTTTTAATTCATCAATCATTGGCATCATTTGTCGGCATGGAGCACACCAAGGAGCATAAAAATCAATAAATACCAGAGTTTCATTTTTGATTAAAAAATTATATTCATATGCTGAAACAGCATCAACTAATTGTTCTGTTTGAAAAGTTTCCGGCATAGCAAGAGCAAAACGCTGAGCATTCCAATCCATAAGACCGCGTTGTAAATTATATATTTGTGTATATCCGTTTTGGCTTAAAAAGCGTGCTACGTGGGCACTTCTACTGCCCGATAAGCAGTAAAGATATAACACCTTATCTTTTGGAAGAGCTAAGAGTGTATTACCTATATTCGGATCTTGCAAATTAATTAATTGAGCCCCGGATATATGACCCCGACTAAACTCAGCAGTGGTTCTTGTATCAAGAATAATCCCCGGTTTTTCTTCAGTCATTTTTTTGAATGTAATAGCGTCAATATTTTGAATAGTTGCCGCCTCTTGAGAATATGTATTCATGCAAGTCAGAATTAAAAATAAAACACTCAATTGTTTAAACATCATTTTTTTTATTATATCCTTGTGTCGTAGCATTGGGGTAAAACATTACAATAATGGGATTAGTTTTTATATACTCGAGATAATTCTAGAATTTTAAAACTATTTGTGTGAAAATTTTGAATATTGGGGGCAATCATATTATATAATCGGTATCGTGCGTCTATTGTCGAAAATGATTCCTTTAATACATAGTTATTTTGTGGAATGAGTTGAGATAATTGTGAAATTTCTTGTCGCGGAATATACAGTAAGCAATCTAATTTTTTATCCAAAAACAAAGAAACTCGTTCCTGTTCATTTGTTATATGAGTAAAGGTAATACTGTCTAGATAGGGGAGCGTACATCGATGTTCTTTTTTGAAGTATCTTTCATTTTTTGTAAAAATAACACGATTATTATCTATTGAATTAGTAAACAAAAAAGGACCGGCACCTACGTTTGATTGAGAACCATATCGTTTGATAGCTTCTTTTGCAAGAACAGAAGCTGCAGGTTTAGCGAGATTAAATAAAAAAATATCTGCAGGAGCTTCCAGTTCAATTCGTAAAATAAAATTGCTTACTACCTGTATTCCCGGAATAGAAGCTTCGGGATTTTCATGGTAGTTTTGAAAATATTCTTTAGCTCCTAGAATACGAGAAACAATAGAAAAGTTTTTATTTTCAGGATGAGGAGCTGCAAGATACCTAAAGGTGAACACAAAATCATGAGCCGTAATTTGTCGCCCGCGAGAATTAGGAAAACAAGGGTCGTTATGAAAAAAGGCGGTGCTGTCTAAATAAAAAATGTACACTTTTCCGGTATTATCTACATCCCAGTGTTGAGCAATTCCGGGATGTATAGAAAGCGTAGCCGGGTCGAATCGTAATAAGCCCTCGTGAAATTGATAGATGAGCGATTCACTAATTTCATCTTTAACAGAAGGCGGAAAAAAGGTTTGGGGTGGGAATGTTATTTCAATGTGCAAGTTACCCCCGGCATGTTCACAAAAGGTTTTTGTGTCAGTTTTGCAGGCATACATGCTGCATAATAAAAAGAGTAGGGTAAAAATTCTCATGCTGCATTATATATAAGGAAATAAGGTGCGAAGCTTTGCTCGTTGCTTTTGAGAGTACTTGCCGTGTTCAATTTGTTGCACAAATAAAACCGCTTCAATATTTTTTATGGAAGATTGAATTTCAGTAATTCCGCTTTCAATATATTCTGAGGTACATCTCAGAAAGAAACTAATATTTTCCAGAAAATCTATAAGATGCCCTTCCTTGGTTTTGTTAGACACTAATTCATACGAAATCAATTGTTCGGTATTTTGGTATGAGTAAATAGGATAGGAGATGCGTGTGTTTGGGCGAATCTCAAATTCAACTTGTTCGCTTACACGGAGGTTAATACTTAATTCCTGTTGTAATAAGGTGCAAAACGTAAATTCATCAACATGAGCAGTAATGCCAAGCACAATACTGTCTTTTTTTTCTGATTTAGAGAGCGTATATTTTTTTTGAGGCATTACTTGAAATCTTTTAAGAAAAATAATAAACTAAGCCAGAATTCATCTCGTGTTTGAGATTCCCACCAGAGTGTTTTTGCACCATGGAGTCCATCTGAACTTTCTGGACGAAACACAATTTTATTTCGAGAAGTTACCCCTGAAACTAACTGTGTAACATAAAAGTATTCACTGCGAGGACAGCCAACAAACACGGGAATAGAAAGTCCACGTAATCGTTCTTCTACCTGATATTTTTCGCCGAAAAATTCACCCGGACTAAATGCCATAACCGCAGTAATATCTGTTCGTTCATTTGCCATAATTAAAGCTAAGGATGCAGAAAAAGAACTACCCAATAAAAAAATGCTTACACTATCTTGCAAACTTTTCACATATGAAATAGCAGCTTCCATATCTCTTTTAGCAGCAAGCATACTTACCTCAAAATTCCCTTGACGAGCACGCATGGCAGTTTCGTTATGTATAAAATTGATTTCGTTACCATATCGTAAATCAACCGCCAAGCAATTAAAGCCCAATTTAATAAGTCGCGTTGCTATTTGTTGAAATTCACCACGGCTGTATTCCGCTTGATGAAATAAAATCATGTACCTATGACTTTCAATATCGGTTTCATATAAATCGGCACTTACTTCTAAGCCATCTGCGGCAGAGAATGTTACTAAACGCTGAGCTTGTATCTGAACAGATACAAGGCACATGAAAAGAAGAGCTGTATATATGTATGTTATGTTGTTCATGTGTAAAGAAAAAAAAAGCCACTGATGTGTTTCAGTGACCTTAGAATTGAAATACTCTGGAATTATTCGACTAAAATAATTGTTTTATTTTGAGCTTGCTCTACAACTCCGCCAAGAACATCGAATGAATGTTTTTTGCCGGTATCATCAATTACCACAACGGTACCTTTTTCGAGCGTAGAAATTATTGGAGCATGGTTATGCAACATTTCAAAAGACCCTTTAGAGCCGGGTACCTTTACTCGTTGAGCCGAGCCCGAAAATAGATTTTGAGTAGGAGTAATTATTTCAACAATCATAGTGTTTAGTTTTTAACTGCAGCAAGCATTTTTTCACCTTTTTCTATAGCATCTTCAATTGTACCAACAAGGTTAAATGCCGCTTCAGGATATTGGTCAACTTCGCCGTCAATTATCATGTTAAAGCCCTTAATGGTATCTGCAATATCAACAAATTTACCCGGCATGCCGTTAAAGTGAGCCGCAACGTGTAAGGGTTGCGATAAGAATCGTTGAACACGACGAGCACGGTGAACAACTAATTTATCTTCTTCCGAAAGTTCATCCATACCAAGAATTGCAATAATATCTTGTAATTCTTTATTCTTTTGAAGAATTTGAATAACACGCTGTGCTGTATTATAATGTTTTTCGCCAACAATTTCAGGAGTTAACATTCTTGAACTAGACTCAAGCGGGTCAACAGCCGGATAAATACCAAGTTCCACAATTTTACGACTTAATACCGTAGTTGCATCAAGGTGGGCAAATGCGGTTGCAGGAGCAGGGTCAGTTAAGTCATCCGCAGGCACATAAATAGCTTGAACAGATGTAATAGAACCGCGTTTTGTAGAAGTAATACGCTCTTGTAAGAATCCCATTTCTGTTGCAAGTGTTGGTTGGTAACCAACCGCAGAAGGCATACGACCTAAGAGAGCTGAAACTTCAGAACCTGCTTGGGTAAAACGGAAAATATTATCAATAAATAAAAGAATATCTTTACCACCTGATTTTTCATCACCATCACGGAAATTTTCAGCAATAGTTAATCCCGACAAGGCAACACGAGCACGTGCTCCCGGAGGCTCATTCATCTGTCCGAACACCATAGAAAGAGAAGAATTTTTAAGAGCTTCGGTATCTACCTTAGATAAATCCCATCCGCCTTTTTCCATGCTTTTCACAAACTCATCGCCGTACGAAACAATACCGGACTCTATCATCTCACGAAGTAAATCGTTTCCTTCACGAGTACGTTCACCTACACCGGCAAACACTGAAAGACCTTCGTATACTTTCGCAATATTATTAATAAGCTCCTGAATTAATACGGTTTTACCTACACCGGCACCACCAAATAATCCAATTTTACCACCTTTAGCGTATGGCTCAATAAGGTCAATTACTTTAATTCCGGTAAATAATATTTCTGATTCCGTAGAAAGTTTTTCATATGTAGGAGGAGTGTTATGTATTTGGTAACCACCTTCTTTAGATACCTCGCCAATGCCATCTATTGCATCCCCGGTAACATTAAAAAGGCGACCTCGAACGGCATCTCCAACAGGCATTGTGATTTGAGAGCCGGTTGCTATAACATCAATACCTCTAGAAATACCATCGGTAGAATCCATTGCTACTGTTCGTACTGAATTCTCTCCAATGTGTTGTTGGCATTCAAGAATTACAACTTGCCCATCAGGTTTTGTTACTTGTAATGCATCCAAAATGTCCGGAAGCACTGTCCCTTCAGTGTCAAAACTAACATCAACCACAGGGCCAATTACCTGAATTACTTTTCCAATATTTTTAGACATAAAACTCTAATTTTAGATTGTATTTTTCTTAGTTACTACAAAAATAGTTTTTTTTATGAATTGACAAAATGTACGATTCGTTTTTTTTTACTGCTTTTTTATTTTCATTGTATACATCCTTTTTCTTATGCCGACACCTTTATTTTTAATAATCTGAAAATAAGCTTTTTGTAATTTTATTGTGTAAAAAACAGTACTTTGTATTGCATAGTACTGTTTTTTGTATATATATTTGCATTATCAAAATGTATAAACAAATTATGGATATTGAAAATTCAAAAGCACAGATGAAAAAAGGAGTTTTAGAACTCTGTATTTTATCTGTTATAAAAAAAAGGGATATGTACGCTTCTGATATATTGGGGCTTATGAAGGATTCTCACCTGCTTATAGTTGAGGGCACTTTGTATCCTTTACTTACACGGCTTAAAAATGATGGATTGGTTACGTATAGATGGGAAGAGTCTAAGAGTGGACCACCTCGTAAATATTATAGTGTAACAGAACAAGGAATAGAGTTTTTGGAAGAATTAACAAAATCTTGGAAAGAATTGGATAGCTCCGTAAAAAAAATTATTACGGGCTAAAGGAATAATAGTGTAAAAAATGAATAAACAACAAGTAATCTATAAGTAGTATGAAAAAAACAGTTACGGTAACAATTAATGCCACCATGTTTCATATAGAAGAAGATGCATATGAAGCTTTACAACGTTATTTGAATGACTTAAAAAAGCATTTTTCTTCTGATGAGAGTGCCGACGAAATACTTGCTGATATTGAAGCTCGAATTTCAGAATTATTACTCATTAAAGTCTCTCATTACCGTCAGGTTATTAGTTATGACGATATTATTGAGCTTAAGAGTATTATAGGGCAACCATCTGATTTTGGAGAACAGTCGGAATCTTATGATTCAAGCAAAAGTCAAACAGATTTTACTGATAAAAAACAACACACAAAACGCTTGTATCGCGATGTTGATAATGCGGTCTTAGGCGGTGTTTGTTCGGGTTTATCTCATTATTTTTCTGTGGATGTGGTGGTTGTGAGAATATTATTTTTCTGCACTATATTCTTTGCCGGTCCTTTTATATATATATTAGCATGGATTTTTGTACCCCGAGCTCAAAGCACTCATCAAAAAATGGAAATGAAGGGTAAACGGTATGATCTTGATTCCATTATTGAAAATGTGAGACGTGAGATTGATGATGTTGCTATGCGCTTTTCTAAATATGAGCGGGAGCATCAAAAAAAAAAGAAAACAAAGAAACCTTTAGATAATGTTACAAGCAGTTGTTCCGGTTCATCTACTACAAGTGTTTTTTCAGTATGGTGGTCGGCTGTTAGCTTATTGTTTTTTACGGTATTATTATCTCTCATTATTGCCGGTATTGCATTTTTTGTATTTGTAATTTCGGGGTTTTCCGAAGCTTCGCTTGGGTTCAATGAATTTATTCAGAATGTGTGGCTTTGGTTTCAGTCGGGAACAGATTATATTTTTTCATCGCTACAGCAAAAAAGAATGGCATTTCTGGGAATATCCTTTTTTGTGTTTGCTCCGTTCTTCTTATTAATTTTTGGTTTTTTTACTTTGCTGGGGTTTTCAAAAAAACTGAAAAAAATATGTGTAAATATTTCTCATTTATTATGGATAGCAGGTTTGGTTCTGCTTAATCTTTCTATCTTGTTTGTGGCTCTTGATTTTAGACATAAAGCTCATTCTCAATCGCCTCAAACAACACTGCCCTATGCCCATGAAAATCTAGAAATAGTGTTTTCTAAAGATATACCCGGAAAGAGTTGTAATATGCATTCGGGAAGTATTACAACTTTAAAACAGTGGGCATATATAGATTGTGCAGAATCTGCCCTTGTTGCGGTTATGCCTGAGCTGGAGATTATTGAAAGTGCCGATGATTCTATTCGGATACATATGTATTATGTGTCACGAGGAAGAACAGAGAATCATGCACAAGAACTTCTGCAAACGCTATTGATTACCCCGGTTTTGTATGATAGGGTTTTGCAAATACCTCAGTATATTCCTATTCCCACATCACAGGCGTGGCGAAAACAAATGGTGTATGTAACAATAGCATTGCCGGGACATGTAACCTATTCTTTACCGGAACGTTATACTTCGAAATAGCCGTTTTTTATTGCGTAAATAACTAATCCGGCAGTATTTCTTGATTCGGTTTTAAGGAGTAAATTTTCTCGATGTTTATCAACGGTTCGTTTACTTATTGAAAGCATTTCACCAATTTCAGCATTAGAGAAACCTTTACATATATTATAGAGTATTTCAATTTCGCGTTCGGTTAAATCGGTATTATGAGTTTGTGTTTTTTTATTTAATTTTTTAATAATACTTTCTAAAATTGTAGGGGAGAAATAGTTGTTGCCTTCGTATACTTCATGTATTGCTCGTGTAACATCGTCAAAGGCAGAGTTTTTCAGTAAAAACCCTTTTGCTCCGGCATCAATCATTTCACTGTAATATGTTTCATGTGCATACATAGAAAGTGCAATTATATTAAGATTCGGATGTGTAAGTAAGGCTTGCTTTGTAGCGGTAATTCCATCCATTATCGGCATTTCAATATCCAGTAATACGATATCAGGATTAATAGAGTCTAATGAAGTAATAAACTCTCTTCCGTTTTGAGCTTCATGCACTTGTGATACAAAATCTGTATTGGAGAGTAAAAATGCTAAGCCCTCTCTAAATAAGGTGTGGTCGTCAACAAGATAAATGCTAATCTTATTCTTCATAATCTAAAGGAATTGAAATGTGTGCTTGAAATCCTTTTTCTGCAGCTGTTTCAAATACACAACTGCCATGTAAAGATGTTATTCTAGATTGGATATTAGAAATTCCCATACCCGTATCAGGTACTTCATCTATGTTAAATCCTTTACCATCATCACTATATTGTATAGTAAATAGATTAGATTCTATAGAAAGACTAATAGATATAATAGACGCATCAGCATGTTGTAATGTGTTTGCTATAAGTTCACACAATACTCTATATACAACCGTTTCAATATTGTAATCGAATCGCATACCGGTAATTTTTGAGGAAATAGAAACCTGTAAGTCTTTATGTAACAGTATTGTGTCGGTAAAGTTTCTAAGAGCTCGCTCAATTCCGTAATTACTTAAGATATGAGGGCTGAGTTTATTAGAGATTTCTTTAATGGTGATAATTGCTTCGTCAATTGCATAGGTTGTTTTTTTTATTATTTCTTTATCTGTTTTACTGTCGGGCGAAAGACTAAGGGCAGATATTGCCATTTTAATAGATGAAAGAATTGGACCCAGTCCATCGTGGAGTTCTTTCGCAAATGCTTGTCGCTCACGTTCTTCTGTGCGGATAATTGCAGAGAAAATTCTCTGTTCATTACCTTTTCTAATGCTTTCAATACGGTCTTGCAGATTAAAAATCTTTTTAATAAAAAAGGTTCCAATAAAAATAAGTAACGAGATAAGAACAGAAAGCCAGGAACTAACCAAGGATTCATGTTCTAGTCTAATGTTATTGTGGATAAGCGATATAAGGTCGTATACCCGCTGAAATGCCATTAAGGAAAAACTAATAGAAATGAGAATCCAAGAGGCATTATATTTTGTGCGTTTTATTAAACTTAATGCTAAAAATGCAGCAGCAAGTTGAAGAATTACCGATAATAAAAGTGCAATTAAAATAGCCATATGTGCAAATTAGATTCAAATATACATTTTCTTTCGGTACGCTTTGTGACTTGCCAACTAAAATTATTGAGATTTTGAACGTATTGCGTGGGTTGAATTACATTATTGTGCAAACGCATCTAACACACCTCATTTTTTTATCATTCTTAAACAGGATTGTCCGAAAAAGAAAAATTAAAAAGATTCCACCACTACGTGGCTGTTCCAATAAGGGACGTTAGTTCTGAAATCTTTGTAAAATAAAAATATAAGCCCCATCAGAGGCACTTAGTGCTGATATCTTTCAGTTCTATCTATATATAAATAACTTCCGGTTCAAGTTGAATGCCTGTTTCTGTGTATATATGTGTTTGGATTTTTTCGGCTAATTGTAGAATGTCTTGTGCTTGTGCATTTCTTTTATTAATAAGCACTAATGCTTGTTTGGGATGAACAGCGGCTCCTCCAACTTCAAAGGTTTTTGCTTGTAAATTGTCTATTAACCAGCCCGCGGCAATTTTATAGGTGTTGTTAGTATGTTTATAGTATACCAATAATGGATATTTCTTGAGTAATGCGGCAAAGTGCTCTTCTGAAATAACCGGATTTTTAAAAAAACTTCCTGCATTGCCAATTTCCTCAGGATTTGGTAGTTTTTCGTTGCGTATGCGACAAATAACTCTGCGAACGTCTTGTGCATTTGTGGCTGATTCTTTTTCGAATTCTTCTTTTACATTGCCGTATGAGAGGGTGAGTTTGGGAATTTTTGAAAGTGTGTATGTAATATGTGTAACACAGTAGTGAGTATATGCTGCGTGTTTAAAAATACTTGTTCTGTATCCAAATTTACAATCGTGGTGCGAAAAAATACGTGATTCTCCACTAGGAATATGAACGGTATGAACCTCAACAATGCAATCTTTTGCCTCAACTCCATATGCTCCAATATTTTGAATTGCCGATGCTCCTACAGAACCCGGAATTAAGGAAAGGTTCTCTATTCCATACAAATTTTTTTGAACGCTCCATGCAACAAAATCATCCCACACTTCACCTGCGGCAACTAACACCTGAACATGTTCTAATGTTTCTGAAAGTATTTCAATTCCTTTGTTTTGCGGATGTATAATTGTTCCTTCAAAATCTTTGGTGAAAAGAAGATTGCTCCCTCCTCCAAGAATGAGATATGGTTCTGAAAGCGTGTTTTTTTGTAAAAAAGAAATAAGTTCATCTTTGTGGTAATATTCAAAAAAATAACGAGCATGGACGTCTAATCCGAAGGTATTATGTTTTTTTAGAGAATAATATTCTTTTTGCATTGTCTTATTCATTATTTTAGCGAAAATACATAATATAATAATGCTCAACAAACAAGTACGGATAATACTTGCAGTAAGTAATGATTTATCTACTGATGTGCGTGTACATAAAATGTGCATGACGCTTCATAATGCGGGCTACTCTGTTTTATTGCTTGGCAGAAAGATTAAAAAAAGTAAAGAACTTCCTGACGTACCCTATCAAACTCATCGGTTTTCTTTGTGGTGGGAGACGGGCTTTTTATTCTATGTAAGCTTGCAAATACGGCTCTTCTTTTTTTGTATGCAAGCAAAGGTTGATGTATTTACGGCAAATGATCTTGACACCCTTCCGGCCTTATATTGTGCGTCAGTGTTCCGCCGTAAAAAAATTGTATATGATTCTCATGAGTATTTTACCGAAATTCCGGAGTTGCAATCTAAACCCTTTGTTAAGAGCGTTTGGGAAAGCTTAGAGCGTGTACTGTTTCCGCGAGTTTCTGCGGCAATCACCGTCTGCGATTCAATTGCTGATGTATATTCTAAGAAGTATGGGCTGCATTGTCATGTTGTGAGAAATCTGCCCTATGCACCGCACACTCGTGTTGAAGGGCAATCAATATCTTCTCGTATTACAAAACCATTTATCCTCTATCAAGGTGCGGTAAATGTTGGCAGGGGACTTCCCGAATTGGTTGCTGCATGTGCATATTTACTCGAATATCAATTGGTTATTATAGGTGATGGAAATTATTATACTGAATTGCAGCAGTATATACAGGATGTACATATGCAAGACCGGGTTATTTGTATTGGTAGATTACATTATTCTGAGCTTGCTGTATATACGCAGTCGGCAGAAGTAGGGGTGTCTTTAGAAGAAGCAATAGGATTAAATTATTACTATAGCTTGCCTAATAAACTATTTGATTATATACACGCCGGAATACCGGTAGTGGTTTCTGATTTTCCGGAAATGCGTAAAATTGTTACAGAATATGCCTGTGGGGTTGTGGTATCCGACAGAAATCCGCAAGAAATTGCAAAACAACTTGCATATTGCATCAGTAATAAAAATCTGTTTAAGAAAGGACTTGAAAAAGCAAAGACGGAGTTGTGTTGGGAACAAGAAGAAGCTACCGTTCTCTCGATTTATTCAAATATTTTTGCGAAAAAATAATACAAACGCCTCATTATCAGATTTTTTCACAAATAATTGATTTTAAGTGTTTTGCAAAAGATTGTTTTTGTGTATTTTTTGCAAATGTCTGATTTATAATAAAAAAAGAGATGCAGTTTCTTGTAAAAAAGTTTTTTTATATAGAGCTTTCTTATATATTTGTAGGTACACAATAAAACGAGTATTAATTCCTAACTTTCAAAACTATGAACAAAGCAGATTTAATTGATCAAATTGCAGCTAGTACAGGTCTATCAAAAACTAGTTCGAAAAAAGCTTTAGAAGCTTGTGTAGGTGCTATTTCAGGAGCATTAAAAAAAGGTGATAAAGTTTCACTTGTTGGATTTGGAACATTTTCAGTTTCTAAACGTGCAGCTCGTAATGGAAGAAACCCACAGTCCGGAAAAACTATTACAATTCCTGCAAAAAATGTTGCAAAATTTAAAGCAGGTAAAGAATTATCTCAAGCAGTTAATTAAGAAAGGTTTTACATATAAAAAAAAGAGCTTGCAAAAACAAGCTCTTTTTTTTGTTAAATAATGCCCGTTGATATTGTTTATATAAGATAATTTTATATTTTTACTGTTACTCAAATAATCATTTATATAACGTTAGGTTTTAATATTTTTTTTATGAAAAAACGCCGCCCGATTTTCGTATGTACGATACTTATATTGTTTTGTACACCGTCTCTATTTGCTCAAAAAAATGCAGTTCCGGAGAATTATTATGATTCAATTATTGACGCTCTTAATTTAAGTGGCAGAGAGTTCTATTCAGATGCTATTCGTAAATTGGAGTCTGTGCCTCGTTATGATAGTTTGTATCTGTATGCAAAGTTCGAACTGGGAGGGGTTTATATGGAAAAACGAGAGTTTGAAAAAGCTCTTGACATATTTCAAGAGCTTATTCAGAAAGATATGATTCCCGGAAACTTAGCTTATAATAGACTTGCAATGGTGTATGATAGTCTGGGTAACAAAGAAAAAGCTCTTGAAATCTTTAATGCCGGATTAGAACTATATCCGCATAATTATATTATGTATTATAATAAAGCTTATTTGCTTCAAAATATGGAGCGTTATCAAGAGGCAATTACTGAATATCAAAAGGCGATTTTTTATGCTCCTTTTCATTCCTTGCCTCATATGAGATTAGGAGAGATTGCTGCAGAGGAGGGCGATTATACGCGTGCTATGTTAAGTTTAATGTATGCGTTTTTAATGTCTACAAATCTTTCTCAACGAGCTGATTTGATTGGATATATGGAGAAGTTAGCAGATTTAGAAATTGAGGTGCAAAAAAAGAATGTTTCGTTTGGTCATGACAAGCTATTTACTCAAATAAACTTGATTTTTGAACGAAAGATAGCGTTGAATAAGAACGTAAAGGATCAGACCGGAATGGATTGGTCTTTAACCAGACAGTTTCAAATGATTTGTGATGCTCTCGTAAAAGATAAGATGTATTCAGAAGATATTCATGATTTTTGGATGCAGATGTATGTGCCTATTTTTACTGATATATATTCTCGAAAGGTATATGCCGGAATGTTTACCTATTGTATTCAGGATTTCCAGGTGAAATTTGTGCAACAGATTGTGAAGAAAAACAAAAAACAATTGGCGAATTTTAGAACATGGATACAAAATCGTTATTCATTATATAAAGACCACCGATATTTCTATCATGATGGTGCATGGCAAAAATTTTCATTTTATTATAATCCAAATAATACGGTTAATGGATATGGCTTGCAAAATGAAAAGGGGCAACTTGTAGGTGTTTGGAAGTTTCTCCATTCAAACGGACGATTACGTTCTACCGGAAATTATAGTGATGGTAAACGAGATGGTAAATGGGTATGGTATTATGAACATAATGGAGCTGTTGAAGATAGAACCTTATATAAAGACGGTAAGTTTGAAGGGCAATCTATCTCGTATCGTGAAGATGGAACGGTGTTTCAAATTAATACCTATGAAAACCACGATTTACATGGCCCAATGATTCGTTTCTATCCATCAGGCGATACAATTATGTATAGTATGTATAATAAGGGGAAACGAAATGGAGATTATCGAGCGTATCATCCTAACGGAACAGTTCGCGTTCATGCTAATCTTGTAGATGATAAGGTTGAAGGAGTTTTAACGGTGTATTACCCCGATGGTTCGGTTCGGTCTAAAGAAAACCAAGTTGCCGGAGAGTTAGAGGGTGAGTATGTTGCATATTTCTTTAATGGTCAAATAGATGAAAAGTCTCATTATGAAAAAGGCAAAAGTAATGGGAACTATGTTTCTTATTATGAAAATGGTGTTGTGCATTTACAAGGGGTTTTTAAAAATCATGTTGCCGTTGGTTCTTGGGAGGGTTATTATTATAATGGAGTAAAAGAAACAGAGATTGAATATGACGATAAAGGAAAAATTAATGCTATAAGAAAACAGTATGATATTACCGGTAATCTATTCCTGCAAGATGAATTTAAAAATGGTGAACATCTACGAATTACCCATTTTAATAAAAGTGGTGCCGAAATATATTCAGAAAGAAAGCGCGGCTCTGTATTGAAATACGCCTTTTACTTATCAGACGGTACACTTAAAACGCAAGGTGATTTAGTAAACGATGAAAAGAATGGCACCTGGAATTATTATGGAACTTATGGTGAAATAACTTTAACAGAACAGTATAACAACGGACTTTTAAAAGATTTAGCCGTGCGGTATCATTCAAACGGAAGCATAAAATCTACTCAGCATTATAATAAAGACGGTATGTCTCATGGGGTATATTTAGAGTATTATCTTCATGGCGAATTATATCAAGAAGGGTACTATGATAATGGAAATAAAACCGGTACCTGGTATGAATATTATCCTGATGGCACTCTTAAGAGTATTTCATATTTTGCAAATAATAATAGAGTGTATTATGCTACGTATGCTCCTAATGGAAAATTAGGGATTGAGTATTATTATAGCGGTGACGATATAGTAGAATATATTTCCTATGATTCAACAGAAGTTCGTAGTCAAACTATTACCGTATTTCATGGTGAAGTTACCATCTATAATTCTATATCAAAAAAGAAATCAGCTATTCTTAATTATAAGAATGGAGAACTCTGTGGCGCTGCACAATGGTTAAACCCAACCGGAGCTGTGAGAAGTACCGGTTCTTATTTAAACGGAAAGCGAAATGGTGTGTGGTATTGGTATGCTCCAAATGGGGTTTTGCAAACGCAAAGAGAGTATTTGTTTGGTGAACAACATGGACAAGCTTTCTTATATTATACGGGAACAGAAACATATCGATATACCGAAGCCCATGAGTACGATATTCAACATGGACCTGAGATTGTATATCATCCTAACGGAAAAGTTCATATAGAACGTGAGTATGTTGTGGGACAAATTCATGGTACTGTTATGTATTACTCAGAAGCCGGTAATGTATATCAAATCAGATATTTCGATAATGGAAAAATGATTGGATATTCATATCTTGGTCAAGATGGAAACCCGCTTGAAATGATTTCTTATACCGGTACCGGTAAGGCAGTTTTTTATTATCAAAACGGACAAAAATCTCTTGAGTGGGATCGTGAACATTATGAATTAGTTGGTGAATTTATTCGCTATGCCGAAGACGGAACTGTTATGGAATATGAACAGTATGAAAATCATCAACGTCATGGTATAGTTAATAGAATGTATTCTCCTACCAATAAATGGTATGAGTATGTGTATGTAAATGGTGTAATGGAAGGTATCCAAAAAATCTATCATCCAAATGGAAATATTCGATTAATTTCTGAGTATAGAAATGGCAATAAACATGGGGTAGAAGAGGTGTTTGATACACGAGGCAGAAAAACACATGTGCGAAGCTATTATGATGATTTGTTAGTTAGTGAAAGAAGATTGTAAATTGTATATGTGTTTTGTATTTCGGTTTTTGTATTGTATAGCTGTTTGTAGTGTTATTACTGTTGGTGTGTATGCTCAAACACCCTCGCAAGATATAGCGTTGTATTCCTCGCTCTTTCCACAAGAGCAGGCCGTGTATAAACGCTTTGATGAAACAGTTCATATTACGGTTAGTAATGATGATATTGTTATAACATCAGAATATGATAAACAACTCTTTTTATTAAGTGATAACGCATCACATTTTAAAGAAGAAACGATTTATTATAATGATTTTTTTAAGATAAGTAATGTTTCCGCATATTCGCTTATTCCTCATGAAACAAAAGATAGATATGTGCGGAATCGTGTTCGCAATTTTCAGGATACTGACGTATTACGTTCTTCATTTATTTTTCATGATGATTTACGAGCAAAAAAGTTTTTGTACGATGGATTACGACGAGGAGCATCTACTCATGTAACATATAAACAGACGTATTTAGAACCTCATTTTTGGGGGAATTTTTTCTTTCAATCTCGAATACCTATTGTAGAAGGGAATTTTACCGTGTACGTTCCTCATGGTGTTGAAATAGGATATACGATGTTTGGTAATGCTGACATGCAAGAACGAGTGGTGTATACGCAAAAGTCATATAAACAGGGTGTTGTGCATGTGTGGTCTGTTGTAAATATGCCTAAATACAGTACCGATTCCGACGCTCCTGATATGAGATATTTTGCCGCTCATATGCAAGTGTATGTTAAAAAATATACTACCTCATCAGGTAAAGAAATTATTTTATATAATGATGTGTCTCGTTTACACGCATGGTATAAAGAATTGCTAGAAAAAGTACCTATGGATATTAGTCCGGAGTTTATGGCTGCTGCCGACAGTATAAAAAACGCGAGCGTAGACGAAGAGGATATGGTGAGAAATGTATTGTATTGGGTACAGGATAATATTTTTTATATAGCATTTGAAGCAGGATTTGATGGTTTTATCCCCCGTGGTGCCGATGGTATTTTTCACAGACGTTATGGCGATTGTAAAGATATGTCTAACATACTTGTTGAAATGCTCTCTTATATGGGAGTAACGGCATATCATACCTGGATAGGTTCTCGTAAATTGCCATACACGTATCAAGAAGTTCCTACAACATCAAGTGATAATCATATGATTGCAACCTATGTTACTTCAGACTCTGTGTATGTGTTTTTAGATGCAACCTCAAAATTATCTCCCTATGGAACACCTCCCGCATTTATACAAGGTAAGCAGGCACTTATTAATAAGAAATCGGGTTCATTGCCTTATACGATTAAAACAGTGCCAATAATTCCGGCAGAAAGAAATCTGTATTATGATACTGCGGTTTTCACGTTTACCGATAGAACTATTCAAGGAAAGAGTGTAATTACATTATACGGATATCCCTCACAAAGAATACATAGACGGTTTCAATCTGCCACCGAACGAGAGTTTAGAGATTTTCTTAAATCGTATACCCGTAAGGGAAATAATACATATAATGTTGTGTCTTATTCTGTGTCGGGAAATGATAATAGAGAAACCCCACTCGAGTTAGATATTACGTTTTCTATTCAGAATTATATAGTTGCAAGCGGGAATCAAATGTTTGTTAATCTTAATATGGATGTATTAGCCGAAAGATATGATATACGTAGAACGCGAACCGCACCTCTTGAATATGATTATAAAGAATCGTTTTATATTGTAAATACGCTTATTGTTCCTGATGAATTCCGCGTAAGTCATATACCCGAAAAAAGAGAATTTTCCTCTGATATTGTCTCCTTTTATATAGATTATGAATTACAGGATAATGCGGTAGTATATAGATTTTCTATGCAAAATGATGCCTTGTATGTAGACCCAAGTCAGTTTGATGTACTACATGATTTTTTAACCGCTCTTCGCTCCGCGTATAGAGAAACCGTAATCTTAATAAAAAAATAAAACCCCCTAAACCTATAAACCCCTATCTATCATGAAAACAAATTGTATTATTTTTTTAATTAGTTTTTTAAGTGTATCGGTACTTAGTTTTTCTCAAGCAACATATGAATCATATGATTGGGATGAACCACTATACGAATCTGTGTTTGATGAATTTTCGCAAGAAGCTGTTGTTGTTTTGTTTGAACATAAAATAATAGAATACTTTTTTAAAGGAGATGATTTTAAGCAAATTGAAATTACGCATAAAAAAGTTCAGGTTAATACCGATAATGCTATAGAAGAATACAATACTATTTATTTACCCGTGAGTACAGATAATAGAAGTGTTATTCGACAAAAGACGAGAGTAATAGCGAGTAATGGAACGGTAAAAGAATTAGATAACTCTGCTATTCAGTTAAAACGCGACGAAGAAACCGGTAGGGTACATAGATATTATGCTGTAGAAGGGGTTGAAACGGCAAGTCAAATAGAATTTTATTACATTACAGAAGATAATGCAAGTTATAGAGGAACATTGTTTCGCTATCAAGATGATGAGGTTAAGCAAAAAGTAGAATTCAGATTACTGTGCCCTGATCATATGTTTTTTATGTTTAAACCATTAAATGATGCTCCAATGCCGATGTTAGACTCTCTTGGAGAACATAATTTATATTCATGTACCGATGTGTCTGTGCCAAAATTAGAAAAAGAACATTTTGCAAATTATTCCGGTAATCTTAAACAAATAATTTTTCAATTAGACTATATTATTAGAAATAACAGAGTTCAAAGAAATTTTACAAATTATAATGAAATTGGTCAGAATATTTATGCAATTATCTATTCAGGAATTTCAAAAGCCGAACAAAAAACAGTGCAGCGAATCATTAAAAATGCACATATCCATAGAAATGATAAGGAAGAAGATAAAATTTTTAAATTAGAAAATTATTTAAAAATAGCAGTTGCAATCCATCCAAATGGAGCACATGATATTGCTACCGGGTTTTCCAGAAAAATAATGACAGAAAATGCCTTTATGCGTACATTGGCAAATTGTTTTAAGGAATTAGGCATTGAACATGAAATTGTTATTACAAGTAATAGACATGAATTACGGTTTTTACAAGATTTTGAGTCGTATTTATTTTTACGGGAATATCTTATCTATTTCCCCTCTATTTCTAATTATATAGCTCCAACAGAAAGATTTCATAGATTAGGACTGATTCCTCATGGATATATATATAATTATGGACTTTTTATAAGTGAAGTGTCGGTTGCCGGTTATGTTACCGGTGTTGGAAAGGTTAAATATATAGATGCTCCTTCTAAAGATCATACCTATAGTAAAATGTATATATCTGTTGATTTTTCTGAAAGTCTTGAGAATATTTCTATAGATTTACGAAAAGAAAGTATGGGGTATTATGCTCATCATCTTCAGCCCTATTTTTCTTTTTTAGACAAAGCACAAGCAAAAGAAATTCAAGAAGAGTATATTCGTTTTATGACACCAAGTGTTGAAATTGTTTCAATGAAGTATGAAAATATTGATATTGTTGATGTTGGTAGAAATCCTATGATTCAACTAGCTACCTTAGAATCAGAAAATTTTGTTGAAATAGCCGGAGATAAAGTCTTGTTTAAAGTAGGTGAGTTAATTGGGCCGCAAATGGAAATGTACCATGAAGAAGAACGAAAAATGCCGCTTGAAAACAGACATAATAGATTGTATTATAGAGAAATCACTTTTGATATTCCTGAGGGATATACTATTGAAAATTTAGATGATATTATTATTTACAAAGCAATTGTTGAGGAAGATGGCTCAGAAAGTTCTTTGTTTAAATCAGAGTATACGCTTGATGGTAATACCGTAAAAATTATATCTGAAGAGTATTATGATAAAATCTTTTATCCAACAGACTTATATTCTGATTTTCAGAGCATAATAAATGCTGCCGCTGATTTTAATAAGGTGGTGTTTGTGTTGAGTAAAAAAATATAGTGGTGAGTGTAATAAAGCTTGTTTTTAGGCATTTGTTATAATATATTTAACAAATTGTATTTTTTTTGTGATGATGAAAAAAATCGCATGCATATGTTTTGTTTTTATAGTTTTTTATGCACGAGCTCAAGAAACAAATCATTCTTTTCGTGTTGGTGTATATGATAACAGTCCTAAAATTGGATTTACGCAAGATAGTATTCCCTATGGTATTTTTATAGATGTTATAAGCGAAATAGCGAAAGAACTGGATTACACACTCGTTTTTATTATTGGTGATTGGGATTCTCTCTATGCTATGTTGCAAAACGGACAGATTGATGTGTTGCCGGATATGGCATATTCTGATGAGCGAAAAAGAAAATTCATATTTAACTCGGTGCCGGTTATTGATTCATGGTTAGAGGTTTTTACGCATAAGGATATTGAGGTATCTGCAATTGCAGATTTACAAGATATGAGTATTGGTGTTCTTAAAGGTTCAATTCAAGAGCAGTTTGTAACACAGGTATTAACACAAACATTTAATGTGGAATGTGAAATTGTAGTATACACCTCATATACAGAGTCTATAGAAGCACTTCAAAAGAATAAGGTAGATGCAATTATAGCAGATAGATTTTTTTATTTTTCAGATGTGTTTTTACCGGATTTTCGAACAACCGGAGTTATTTTTCGTCCGACGCAATTGTTTTATGCCTTTTCAAAAGATATTGATTCTTTTTATGTTGCCCAATTTGATAAAGAATTGTTAGCATTAATAAATAACGGTAAATCTAAGTATTATCAATCTCTGTATTATTGGCTCGATAAACCTCAGCCATCTAAGCTTTCACTGTTTTATGTGTGGTTATTAATTGTCTGTGGCATTGCAATTTTTGTTGGATTTATTTTTATTATTATTTTGCGGAGAACGGTTAGTCAAAAAACAAAGGAGCTTTTTGAACGCAATAAAGATTTAGCTGAGGCAAAACTTAAAGCCGAAGGGAACGACAGATTAAAATCTTTATTCCTATCAAATATGAGTCATGAAATTAGAACTCCAATGAATGGAATAATAGGGTTTATTCAACTTTTAAAAGATCCGGAATTAGAGAAAGAAGACATGGCTACCTATATTGAAATAATTGATAAAAGTTCTCATCGCTTATTACGACTTATTGATAATATAATTGAGGTTTCTAATATTGATTCTGGAAATGTTGTAGTAGAATCATCTTCAGTTAACATACCCATTTTAGTTAAGAAGGTATATAATTCGTTTAAAGCAGAGGTAGAATCAAAACATATTGATTTTTCTTTAGATGTATCAATCCCCGAAGATATGCAATTTGTGTATACAGATTCTGCTAAACTTGAAAAAGTATTACAGTGTGTAATTCAAAATGCTTATATCTTTACCCACACGGGGTTTATACATGTTGCGTGCAAAATTAAAACACGACCACAAGAAATTCGCATTTCTGTAACAGACTCAGGTATTGGAATTTCTCGCGATAAGTATGAGGAAATTTTTAAGTTATTTACTCATGCCGATGAATCTATTAACAGTGGGTATGATGGTGCCGGTTTAGGATTATATATTGCCCAGTCCTATGTTACCTTGCTCGGAGGTACAATATCCTTAGAGTCTAAACAAGGAAATGGCTCTACGTTTAGTATTACCTTGCCGTATAAATATAAATATGGGTGATTATTTAAAGGGATATCCCTAAAAAATAATCCTTCTTAAAAACAAAAAAAATATCAGAAACATCATTCTTTTTTATATTTTTGTAAAGCAACACTAAAAAAAAAGAATTATGAATTTTACCGATAATGAACATGCATTAACTACCATCAAATTTGTGAATGGTACTAATACTTCAATTTTTTTAACGGGTAAAGCAGGAACCGGAAAAACAACACTGCTTAAACATATTGTTTCTCATACGCATAAACAATACATTATTGCGGCTCCTACGGGAATTGCGGCTCTGCATGCAGGGGGCGTTACCTTACATTCCTTGTTTCAAATACCCTTTGGGGCTTTTATTCCAAGTAATCATACACACGAATTTACGCAGGTGCATTTTGAACTTACGCCTCTGTCTCAAATTATGCGTAAGGTAAAACTAAATGCCGCTAAACGAAATCTTATTCAACAAACAGAATTGTTAATAATTGATGAGGTTAGTATGTTACGTGCCGATGTGTTGGATGCTATTGATACCGTCTTGCGTTCAGTTAGGCGAAAACGCGACCTGCCTTTTGGTGGTGTACAACTACTGTGTATTGGCGATATGTTACAATTGCCTCCAATTGTAAAAGATGATGAGTGGAATATCTTAAAATCATATTATAAAAGTTTGTACTTTTTTGATGCTCATGTGTTTCAGAATCATAAACCTATCACTATTGAATTAGAGCGAATTTATCGTCAGTCAGATCAGGAGTTTGTGTGTATTTTAAATAATTTACGAAACAATATACTTGTAGATTCTGATATTGCAATCCTTAATTCATATGTAAAACAGGGCTTTGAACCTACATCAGAAGAATCCTATATTCATATTACTACTCATAATAAAAAAGCCGATACGATTAATACCGGAAAATTGCAAAAAATTGAGCATCCGTCGGTTTTTTATGATGCAGCCGTAAAAGGTGATTTTCCGGAGCATATCTATCCTTTGGAGTATACAACCGAGCTGAAAAAAGATGCTCAAATAATGCTTGTTAAGAATGATTATTCGGGAGAATCTCGCTATTATAATGGCAAAATTGGGATTGTACATGAGGTATTATCCGATGAAATTTTAGTGCGTTTTCCTGACACAAATGAGATAGTTGCGGTAGAAAAATATACTTGGGAGCATAAGAAATATACGCTTAATCAAACTACCGGAACAATAGAGGAGGAAGTGCAGGGAACGTTTACTCATTACCCCATTAAATTAGCATGGGCGGTAACGGTTCATAAAAGTCAGGGCTTAACATTTTCTCGTGCAATTATAGATGTTTCTGATGCCTTTGCTCCGGGACAGATTTATGTGGCTTTATCGCGTTTAGAGTCTTTAGAAGGATTAGTCTTAACCCAGCCATTACACTATGATGTTCCAAGTCAGAATGCCCGATTGTTACAATTTACAAATAGAAAACTATCGGATGCCGATATGGATATGGAGTATGAAAAAGGTGCTCGTTCATATCTTACAAGTTTTATTACAAATGCCTTTGATTTAGAAAGCTTACAGCAAGAAATGTCGTATCATCTAGCGAGTTATGATAAGCAAGAAAATCGTTCTAAAAAGCAAGCATATAAAGAGGATTTTGAGAAAATATATGCGAAATTTTCGCCCTATGTTGTTGTTGCAAACAAATTTCAGAAACAACTACGTACAATTTCTGAAGCTCATAATGATTATGAGTTTCTACAAAATAGGATACAAGCCGCTATAGAATATTTTGAACCATTTTTCGAGGAAATTTCGGCTGATTTTTATGCAATTATTACCGATTTGCAATTAGAGCGAGGAGTAAAAGGATATGAAAATGAACTGCGAGGGCTTGAATTACATACATTTTCATTGTTTCAAAAAATGAGAAAAAGCAACACCTTATTGCAGGCACTCATTACAAATTCCGACATTCCTTCAGATGCCGAATTGCCCCAATATATTGTCCAAAAAAGAAATCTGTTGACTGCCCAAGAACCGAAAAAGAAAAAAACCGGGAAAAAGAGTGTAGAGCAAAAAAAAGAACTAAAAGAAAAAAAAGACGGAAGAACTACGCAAGAAAAGACCTATGAACTATTTGAACAAGGAATGAGTATTGCTCAAATTGCCGAACAGCGAGAATTAAAACCACAAACAATAGAGTCTCATTTAGCATATTTTGTTGCAGAAGGAATGATAGATGTGCATGAATTTGTAGATGCACAAACGATAGAACTTGTGAAAAAGAAAATAGTTCAACTTAAAACTCAGTCTCTGAAAGAAATAAAAGAGGAACTTCCTGAGCATATACCGTATAGTCATATTCGATTTGTTTTTGCACATATAGAAGCATATGGAGGAATATAATCATGTATGTTTCCAATAAGATTTGTCCTCAAATCAGTTTTTTTTCATATATTGCGAGAAATATTCAGATATTTTTTCTGAATTTATTGATTTACATACATGGATAAACAACAATATACCCTCGAAGTTAGCTTTAATGCGTCTCCAAAAATCTTATATAACAGATTGTCAACACCATCAGGTTTAGCAGAATGGTTTGCAGATGATGTTAATTTTGAAAATAAAATGAACACCTATATTTTTATATGGGATGGTCATGAAACAAAAGCAGATATTATATCAAAAAAGGAGAATTTGTTTATTCGCTATAAATGGGAAGATGACGATGATGATGATTCGTATTTTGAATTTAAAATTGTTGTTGATGATTTAACCAGTGATGTTGCATTAATTATAACAGATTTTGCAGAACCGGACGAAATGGATGATGCAATTCAGTTATGGGAAACGCAGATAGATCAATTAAAAAAAATATTAGGGTCATAAAACGGTATTTTGTCTATGCTTGGCATAAAAAAACTCGATTGGCTGATTGTTAAATCGTATTTACTCCCTTTTGTCATTACTTTTTTTGTAACTACGTTTATCTTACTTCTGCAATTTTTATGGAAGTATATTGATGATTTAGTGGGTAAAGGACTTGATTTCAGTATTATTATTGAACTGTTCTTTTTTGCTTCAATGGGATTACTTGAACTTTCGTTTCCGCTTGCGGTTTTGTGTGCTTCTGTATATGTGTATGGAAATCTCGGGCAAAACAATGAGCTTATAGCTATAAAAGCTTCCGGTATTTCTTTAATGCGCATTATGCGACCCCTTATTATTACAAATGTGTTTCTTGCCTGTTTTGCGTTTGTGTATGCCAATAATATTTTGCCGTATTCAAATTTACGCTTGTGGTCACTCATGTTTGATGTCCGCCAACAACGTCCCGAAATTAATATTCAAGAAGGTATTTTTTATGATGGAATTGAGCAAATTCGTATAAAAATCAGATCAAAAAACCAGCAGACAAATATGATGTATGGGGTTATGATATATGACCACCGTAAAGATGACGGTAATTCTAATGTAACTACCGCAGACTCTGCATTTATGCAAGTAACGCCTAATGAGCAATATGTAATTCTCACATTGTATGATGGCGTACGATATGAAGAAATTACAGATAAATATAGTCCACGAGAAACGCGTCAAAAACGCCCGTTTAGAATTCAGGAATTTTCTGAACAACAGGTTTTATTTACCTTAGATCCATCTGACTTTAGTAGAACAAATATGGAGTTGTTCAGGCATAATGTTCGAATGCAAAATCTTCCACAACTGTTGGAAACTTTAGATTCTACCAAAAACTTAAAACGTCATTTGAATAATCGTTCATTCGAACATTTTTTTAGATATAATGTGTTTAAATCCTTACCTACCGATAGTTTATATACTGCACAGGTGTCAACAGATTCACTCTTTTTGCGGCTTCCTATACAAAGAAAGAAGCAAGCAATTGAAAAAGCACTTTCTTTAGCTCGTTCTGCCGATTCATACTTGCGTTCAAATATTGAAAATTATCATCAGCAGAATCTTTCTTTAAATAGAAACAGAATAGAAATTCATAAAAAAATTACGCTCGCATTTTCTTGTTTTATTATGTTTTTTGTAGGAGCTCCTTTTGGTGCTATAGTTAGAAAAGGCGGATTGGGTGTGCCAATAATATTCTCTTTTATATTCTTTCTTAAATATTATATCATAAGTATGATAGGTGAAAAAGGGGTTAAATCTGCTGAAATGGATGCGGTGTTTGGTATGTGGCTCGCTTCAGGAGTCGTATTAATTATTGGTGTGTATTTTACCTATTTAGCTACTCATGATAAAGTTATTACCCGTCCCGGATTATTATTAAAAGAGTTGTTTTTGAAAATTCCATTTATTAAAAAAAATACATAGTTACGGTGAGAATACTTCAGGTTTGTAATAAATTTCCATATCCGCCAAAAGATGGTGGATCTATCGCAAAGTTCTCTATGATTAAGGGCTTTTACTTTACGGGTCATGCCGTTACGGTAGCTGCAATTAACACAGCTAAACATTATTCAGATAAATCTAAAATGCCGTTTGAAATAGCACGGATGGCAGAATTTTATGATGTGTTTAAAAATACAAATCCAACGATACTTGGAGCTTTGTGGAATTTGTTTTTTTCTTGTAAACCCTACACCGCTACACGCTTTTTTTCTCCTAAATTTGAAAAAACGCTTATAGAAATATTACATTCTCATAGCTATGATATTGTGCAGTTAGAGGGTTTGTATATGTGTCATTATATTCCGCTCATTAGAAAACATTCACAAGCAAAAATTGTGTATAGAGCTCATAATGTAGAATATGAAATTTGGGATAGATTGTGGCGTGGGTCTCAAAATATTATTGCAAAAGCATATTATAGATTACTTACAAATCGACTTAAAACCTATGAGTATTCATGTGTTAATTCATATGATTTGCTTGTTCCTATAACTCAGAGAGATGCTGATGAATATCAAAAAATGGGAAATACTAAACCCGTATTTGTAGCTCCAACGGGTGTGTTTACCGAAGATTTTTTGCCAAAACCATACAGCGGAAATCCGAGCTTGTTTCATATTGGTGGTCTTGATTGGGCTCCAAACCAACAAGGTCTGGTATGGTTTATAGAAGAGTGTTTGCCTAAAATCAGAGAAAATAATCCGGATGTTTCTTTAATAATTGCTGGACGAAACGCTCCTTCTTGGTTTATCCAAAAAATGAAAGCTCCGGGAGTGCGTTTTGTGGGCGAAGTTGATAGCTCTACCGATTTTATGACACAACATGCCTGTATGGTTGTGCCTCTATTGGCCGGGAGTGGTATGCGAATAAAAATTATAGAAGGATTGGCTTTAGGGAAAGTTATTGTGTCAACGTCTGTTGGTGCCGAAGGTATTACTGCAGAGCATATGAAAGAAATTTGTATAGCAAATACCGCAGATGAATTTGTTGATAGTATTAATACCGTATTAAAAAATACGGAACTATTTCAAACAATTGAAAAAAATGCGGTTACTTTTGTCAACAAAACCTATGATAATGTAAGAATTATTCAGGAATTAATAGAGTTTTATGGAAAGCATATATCTGATTATTAAAGTATTATTTTGGCTGTGTGTATATCTTATTTTGCACAGTTATATTATATATCCTCTTATATTAAAGATTCTTGCCGCAAAGAAAAAACAAAATGATATTGTATTTGCTCAAGATGAAAGCTTACCAAAGGTTTCTATTGTTATAGCGGCATATAACGAACAAGAGGTTATTGAAGAAAAAATCCGTAGTATTTTCGCCACCTCGTATCCTGCTCATTTGTTTGACGTTCATATTGGTTCCGATAATTCTAACGACGCCACAAATAACATAATAGAATCATACGCGGCAAAGTACCCGAATCTTTTTCTCCATGCATTTACTAGTAGACAAGGTAAGGCAAATATTATAAATACACTTGTTGCGGAGCATGCTCACGAAATAGTTATTTTAACTGATGCCAATGTGTATTTTGGACCGGAAACTATATATGAATTAGTTAAGCATTATAAGAACCCCGAAATTGGATTGGTTGGAGGATATATTATTAATACTAATGTTAAAAATACCGGTATTTCATATCAAGAAAAAACATATCTCTCTCATGAAAATATGATGAAATATCAAGAAGGAATTATCTGGGGAACTATGGTTGGGGCTTTTGGTGGGGTATATTCAATTCGAAAAGAATTATATCATCCGGTGCCAAAAAACTATTTTATGGACGATTTTTATATTACCATGCAGGTTATTGCTAACGGAAAAAAGGCAATAACAGAGTTGCAGGCAGTATGTTATGAGGATGTTTCAAATGTTATTCAAGAAGAATTCCGACGAAAAGTTCGTATTTCAATAGGGAATTTTCAAAATCTTTCCAGTTTTGCGTATTTGGCTCGTAATCCTTTTTCAGGTAAAGGGTTTAGTTTTATTTCTCACAAGATTTTGCGTTGGATTACCCCTTTTTTACTTATAGATTGTTTTGTTTTTAATGCAATTTTGTATACACAAGATATTCTGTATTCATACCTGTTTTTTTGTCAAATTGGATTACTTTTGTTGCCGATTTTGGATATGATTCTAAAATCGGTTAATATTCATAATGCGGGTTTACGATTCATTACTCATTTTTATAGTATGAATGCTGCATTATTACTAGGTTTTTTTAGATATATAAAAGGAATTGATACAAATGTGTGGCAACCAACAAAAAGAAATCAGTAGAAAACTAAATACAATAGAGGAAGCCGTTGCTGATATAAAAAACGGTAAAGTTGTTATTGTTGTTGATAATGAAGACCGTGAAAATGAAGGAGATTTTATTTGTGCGGCAGAATGTATTACTCCCGAAATAGTTAATTTTATGGCAACGCACGGTAGGGGACTTATATGTGCCGCTTTACCGGAGGATAGATGTGTGGAGCTTGACCTTGATTTAATGGTTGGGAAAAACACCGCAACATTTGAAACCCCATTTACTATTTCTGTAGATTTAATAGGGCAGGGCTGTACAACCGGAATTTCGGCCTTTGATAGAGCTAAAACAATTAAAGCTCTTGTTGACCCACAAACAAAACCAACCGATTTAGGTCGCCCCGGACATATATTTCCGTTAAAGGCAAAAAATAAAGGAGTGCTCCGTAGAGCCGGACATACAGAAGCTGCGGTTGATTTAAGTAAACTCGCAGGGTGTAACCCCGGTGGTGTTCTGGTAGAAATTATGAATGAAGACGGCTCAATGGCACGCTTGCCAGAACTTTTAAAAATTAGCGAGAAGTTTAATCTTTCTATCATAAGTATTAAGGATTTAATTGCATACTTGCAAGATAAAGTGGTACTTGTTGAAAAGGGTGAGCGAGTTAAAATGCCTACTGACTATGGAAATTTTGATTTAATTCCATTTGTGCAACTTTCTAATGGCTTAGAACATGTAGCTCTTATTAAAGGAACATGGGAACAAGATGAGCCAATTCTTGTGCGAGTGCATTCTTCTTGTGTTACCGGAGATATTTTCCACAGTAAGCGTTGCGATTGCGGTCATCAATTGCAAGAAGCTATGAGACGAATAGAAGAAGCTGGAAAAGGTGTTGTTTTGTATATGATTCAAGAAGGACGAGGAATTGGTCTTTTTAATAAAATTAAAGCATATAAATTACAAGAAGAAGGTCTTGATACAGTTCAAGCAAATTTGGCTCTGGGGTTTAAAGATGATGAACGAGATTATGGTGTGGGTGCTCAAATTCTCCGGTTAATTGGAGTACGCAAAATGAAATTGCTTACTAATAATCCTACAAAACGTGCCGGTTTAGAAGGTCACGGATTAGAAATAAGCGAAAATGTGCCTATTGAAATTCCTATAAATCAACATAACGAGTTTTATATGGAAACTAAAAAAACTAAAATGGGCCACGACCTTACTTTTTGTACACGACATTCATTATAATTTTGTATGAATTTATATCCACTTATATGTATTCCTCAATATAAAACCAATCTTTGGGGAGGTTCATATTTCTATACAAAGTTTGGGAGAACAGATGCCCCTCAAACATCTTGTGGTGAAAGTTGGGAAATTTCAGGAGTGCCTAATAATCTTTCAATTGTGCAAAATGGATTTTTAGCCAATAATTCTCTTGAAGAGCTCATCGAAATATATATGGATGAGCTTGTAGGGCAAAGCGTATACGAAAAGTTTGGGATACAATTTCCCTTATTATGTAAATTTATTGATTCTCAAGATATGCTCTCGGTACAAGTTCACCCGAACGATGTACTCGCAAAAGAACGACATGCGTCTTTTGGTAAAACAGAAATGTGGTATGTGGTTGATGCCGAAGAAAACGCAGAGCTTATTTTAGGGTTTTCGCAAGAGATGACTCGTGATGCATTTTTAGAATGCGTACAAACAAATTCAATAGAAGCGGTGCTGCATCGTGTGCCGGTTTCTAAGGGTGATGTGTTTTATATACCCGCTGGTTTAGTACATGCAATTGGTAAAGGTTTGGTAATTGCAGAAATTCAACAAACATCTGATTGTACCTATAGAATCCACGATTGGAATAGAGTTGATGCCGATGGAAATCCGCGTGAAATGCATCTTGATTTGGCTCTAGATGCCATTGATTTTTCTTTGGCTCCATCTAAGAAAATACAATATGCATTTTCTGAAACAAAAATGGCAAAGCTAGTTGCAAGTCCATTTTTTACTACAAATATTATAGAATCAGACTCACGTTTAGAAAAAGACTATTACATGATAGATTCATTTGTTGTATATATGTGTGTAGAAGGGCAAGCTCAAATCTTAAGCGAACATAATGAACCGGTTTCTATTAAAGCCGGACAAACACTCTTGCTCCCGTCTTCTGTACATCAGATTACTATTGAACCATCACCTTCTGTAAGATTATTGGAAGTGTATCTGTAATGTATCGCTTTGGAGGCTATTAACTATAAAATAGTATTCAAATCCTGTCTTCCAATGATTGCCATTATTTCAACAATTCCATTTTCAACCTTATAGTAAATACTGTCAACACCACAAACACATCGCCTATATCCAACTTTAATCCAGTCTACAGATTCGAATGAAAATGGTTTTTCAGCAATTAAATCAAAATACTCAAAAAATGCATTAAAGTATTTATCTGCTTGTGTTACTCCAAATTGTTTAACTCCGTAATGATGAATGCGAATTAAATCTTCTTTTGCTTCATTGCTTAATTTATATTTTTTCATTAAGCGATGACTTTGATTGTTGTAATATCTCTTCTTGAGTTAAATTTGTAAATCCGGTTGTTTCAGATTTTGAGAGTTTAGCTCTAATAAAATCAGCATGTGCTTGATGTTTACGAGCTTGTCTTATTAAATCATTTACAACTTCACTTTTACTAAAATATTCATTATTCTCAACTTGCATTCTTAACCATTCATCATTTGGCTTTGTTAATGAAATACTCTGCCTTGTCATAATTTTTTTTGATGTAAATTTACACCAATTTTGCATCAAACGCAATTTTCATACTATCTTATTAGGAAAAATTCGTATTATTGAGAATGCAAGAGTTATATCCTACCCCGTCTTCATTTTCTTTATAGTTTCATCAGACCCGGTACTGTTTCTAATAAAAACTATATATATGCTATATGCTATTACCGCTCCTAATAATGCACCGCATGCAATATCAGAAGGATAATGAACCCCTAAATATATACGGCTGTATGAGCCTAAACATGCCCATATAATGGTGGTAATAACAATAGCTTTGTTAGGTATAACTAAATAGACAAATGTGGCAACGCTAAATAAGTTTGCGGCATGAGACGACACAAAACCATATCGTCCGCCTCTATAGTTATTAACATAATGAAGCAGATCTTGTATTTCCAGATTATGACTGGGACGATATCGTTCAAATACGTTTTTAAATAGATGCACCGAACTTAAATCAGCCAAAGCAACACAGAGAATTATTAAGACAGTGTATTGAATTGCTTTTAAAACAGGAAAGGATTTGAAAAAATAAAAAATGATAATACCATATAATGGAATACCCGTTCTGGTTTTTGTTATTTCATTAAAAAAGAAATCAAAAAAGGGAGAGTTTATACTATTTAACCATAATAATATAGCTCTGTCAATATGTTCAAGATATTCTATCATGAATGGAGTAATTTCCAAAGTTTATCTTTTAATATGTGGATATTATAGTGAGATACTGAGGAAAAAAATATACAATCAACATCTTTTGGTAATTCAGCTTGCAATAAATGTGTTAATTCAGGGTCTAACATATCTGCCTTTGAAATAGCTAACAATCGAGGTTTGTCGAGAAGTTCGGGGTTAAACTGAGCAAGTTCATTGTTAAGGATAGTGTATTCCTCAATAATGTTTTTTGAGTCAGCAGGAATCATAAAAAGTAGCACCGCATTGCGTTCTATATGACGTAAAAAGCGTAATCCAATACCTTTTCCTTCATGAGCACCTTCAATAATTCCCGGAATATCAGCCATAACAAAAGAAGCCGTATCTCTATATGATACAATCCCTAAATTGGGAACTAAGGTCGTAAAGGGGTAATCTGCAATTTTTGGTTTTGCTGCAGAAACAACACTGAGTAAGGTTGATTTTCCTGCATTTGGGAATCCTACAAGACCAACATCAGCAAGGACTTTAAGTTCAAGAGAAAACCAGCCCTCAATGCCGTCTTCGCCGGGTTGTGAATAGCGAGGAGTTTGGTTAGTTGGAGATTTAAAGTGAAAATTCCCTAAGCCACCTCGTCCGCCTTTTATTAGGATTTGTTCTTGGTTATGTTCGGTAATTTCGCATAGTACTTCGTCTGTTTCAGAGTTTTTAGCAATTGTACCGAGAGGGACATCCACATAGATATCTTCACCGTTTGCCCCGGTACTGCAAGAACCGCCACCGTCACCGCCATTTCCGGCAAAAATGTGCTTTTTGTAACGGAGAGCCAATAGGGTCCATACATTTTCATTTCCCCGTAAGATAATATGACCGCCTCTGCCACCATCACCGCCGTCGGGACCACCTTTAGCGGTTAGTTTATCTCGGTATAAATGAGTAGAACCTCGTCCGCCTTTACCGGAACGAAAGAAAATTTTAATATAGTCAACAAATGTAGAAGATGCCATGTATTATATGTTAAGTGCAGAAACAACTTGAGCAAAAACATCATCAATAGAACCTTCATTAATGATTTCGGTAAGTTTATTCTGTTTTAGATAAAATTCTTTAATAGGAATTGTTTTTTCGTTATATACGCTTATACGGTTTTTTACAATATCATAATTTTGATCGTCAACCCTTCCGGATTCTTTTCCACGGAGAATAATCCGTTGAATTAATTCCTCTTCGTCCACGTCAAAGGCAATAACTTGATGTATTGATAGTCCTCTTTTTGCCAACATAGAATCTAAGCTCTCCGCTTGAGGAACGGTTCGTGGAAATCCGTCAAAAATAAAACCTTTTACCTGAGAATGTGCCTCAATTAAATTTTCTAACATGCCTATTACAACTTCATCGGGAACGTATTCCCCCTTATCCATATAGGTTTTTGCCAATATACCTAATTCGGTATTCTCTGAAATTTCCTTGCGCAAAACATCTCCGGTTGAAATATGTAATAAGCCATATGTCTCTACAATTTTTGCAGAATAGGTCCCTTTGCCTGCACCGGGAGGACCAAATAACACTAAGTTTTTCATGACTATTTAATCTTGGATTTTATAAATATCTTGTAAATTTCTGCCTAATCCGTTATAATCCATTCCATATCCAACAACAAAATCATTTGGTATTGAAAACCCGAAATAATCAATAGGAATAGATTTTTTATACGATTCAGGTTTGAATAACAAACTTACAATAAAAATGTTATTTGCTTGTAATTCTTTACAGTAATTATATAAAAATTCAATAGTATTTCCGGAGTCAACAATATCTTCAATAATATACACGGTTTTATGTGTTATTTCGGTGTCTAATCCGAGTAAGGGCGATACTATTCCGGTTGATTTAGTTCCTTTATACGAGGCAACTTTTACAAAGGAAATTTCGGGCAGAAACGAAAGTCCTTTGCACAAATCAGAAGTGAACATGTATGCCCCGTTTAAAATAGAAAGAAACACCACATCTTCATTGGGATTGTGATTTTTATTAATAGATTCTGCTATAGATTCTATCTTATGTTTTATATGATTCGCATCAATATATTTTGTGAAGTATTTATCAAAAATATGCATATTCGGTATATTACTAATTCTTTTGCAAAATTAGGTTTTTTTTCAATCTTTGCGAAGGATTAGAATTCCAATTACTGTAGTATTTATTTAATATATGATGTATGAAAGCACGAGTTAGTATTATTATGGGCAGCACATCGGATATGCCGGTTATGGAAAAAGCTGCGAAAGTTTTAGATAGTATGCAAATACCTTTTGAAATTAATGCATTATCGGCACATAGAACACCCGAAGCCGTAGAAAAATTTGCAAAAAATGCCAAGTCAAATGGCATTGAGGTTATTATTGCAGCTGCTGGTATGGCGGCACATTTACCGGGCGTAATAGCTTCTATGACAACCCTTCCGGTAATTGGAGTTCCTATTAAAGCAAGCTTAGATGGTTTAGATGCACTACTTGCAATTGTGCAAATGCCTCCCGGAATACCGGTAGCAACAGTTGGAATTAACGGTGCTGAAAATGCTGGTATTTTAGCGGCTCAAATAATTGCAACAAAAGATGAAAAAGTTGCACAAGATTTAATTACCTATAAGGAAAACTTAAAAGAAAAAATAGTGAAAGCAAATGAGGAGTTAAAAACGATATCCTTTGCATATAAAACAAATTAAGGCATTTTGCTTTGAATACCGTTAAAAAGCTGAGGTAACACTCAGCTTTTTTTGTGCTTTGAACTATTGTTTTGAGTAAAAACCGTTATTTTATTTCGAGAAAATAAAGTACATTTGCATAAAATATAAACTATGGTTAAGAATTTTTTTGTTTCTATTCTTCTGTTTTTTATTCTTTTATCGGGATGTACCAGCAGAAAAGATATTGTGTATTTGTATAATCGCTCAGATGCATATGAGCCAATAGAGTATCAGAAAAAAAATGTGGAGAACACCTTGCAATCCGGTGATGTTGTGTATGTTAGGATTATGAGTGTTAATAGAGAAATTACTGATCTATTCAATTTAGATAATAGCGGCAATAGAGCAAACATTACCAGTGAAACATCAATTAATTTGCAGGGCTTTACGGTTAATCCTGATGGGTATATCCGTTTGCCGGTAATTGATTCTATTAAGGTAAAGGGCTTAACTGTTTTTGAAGCAGAATACGTAATTCAAGAAAAAGTTAATGAGTATTTTTTAAATGCAACGGTTATTGTTAAGTTATTAAATGCAAAAATTTCTGTTTTGGGTGAAGTTAATCGCCCCGGTAGTTTTATTGTGTATAGAAATCAGTTAAGTATTTTTGAAGCTCTGGCAATGGCGGGAGATGTAAATCAGTTTGCCGATAAAAAACGAGTTCTTATTATAAGAACCTCAGGAGAAAAAAATCAAACCTTCCGTGTTGATTTAACAGATGAGCACATTATGCGAAGCGAATTTTTTTATCTTTTACCTGATGATATTGTTATAGTTGAACCCTTGAAGTTAAAAGCATTTAGATTAAACACACCAACAATTACCCTCGCATTTAGTGCAATCTCTACGCTTATTTTAACATTGAAATATTTCGAATAATAATGACAAATAATTTTAATTCACAAGAAGAAGAACATATCAATCTTCAAAAATATATCTTTTTATTTCTTGCAAATTGGTATTGGTTTGCTCTTGCTCTTATATTTGCTCTTGGAGTAGTATATCTTATAAATAGATATACAACGCCCATATATGAGGTTAAGAATACTATCTTAATAGCAGAGAAAGAAGATGCTATGGGGGCAATGAGCTCAATTATGCGTGATCTTGGAAGCGTTGGAGGGAAAAGTCAAAATATTGAAAATTATCTGGGAATTCTACAATCATATACACTCACAAAAAGCACGCTTGAACAGTTAAATTATAGAGTTTCATATAAGCATAAAGGGCGTGTTAATCATATTAATGTATATAACAAATGTCCTATTAGAATTAATCTGGATACAAGTTTTGCTCAAAAAGAATACGAAAATATTTTCGTTACTATTCTTTCAAATACTCATTACAAATTAGAAATACCTAGAGACTCAAATGCCGTTTCGGAAGTATTAAAGTATAATGAACTTTTTATATCTGATGAAAACGTGTTTACGGTAAGTAAAACAGATTTTTTTAGTCCGGATATTATTGGTGAAACATATATTGCACGAATTAATAATTATAATCGCTTAACAAAACAGTACTTAAGAAATTTATCTGCAGAGGCATCTTTTAGAAAAGGTACTATTGTAGAGCTAACCGCCAGAGGTGTTGTTCCGGAGCAGGTTGTTGAGTTCCTTAATACCTTAATTTTGGTAGCAATTGAACGAGACCTTGAAGAAAAAAATAGAACATCTCATAAAACCATAGAATTTATTGATAATCAATTGTTGAATATTGTTGATTCTTTAAATTATGCCGAGCAAAACCTTGAAACATTCCGTTCTGATAATAAAATTATTGATTTAAGTATAGAAGGTTCTGCATTATTTAAAAGAATAGAAGAATTGCAAACGAAACGTTCTTTAATAGATATGCGCATAAGTTATTATGAGTATATACTTCAAACCATTAAAGAAAGAAGCGATTTGCATGATATTGTTACGCCATCTGTTATTGGTGTTCAGGATCCTTCGTTAAATGCACTTATTTCTCAGTTAAATCAATTATACGCAGAAGAGCAGGTAATTAAATTTAGTGCTACGCCAAATAACCCGAGTTTAAAACTAAATAGAATACGAATAGAATCAACAATATCTGCTATTCAAGAGAATGTAACAAATCTTATTACTTCGGCACGTATAGAAGCACGCGCAATAAATAATGAAATAGCAGTTGTTGATAAAAATATTCAAAAGCTTCCAAAAACAGAGCGTGAGCTTATAAATATTAATCGTCGTTTTGAATTGAATGATAATATTTATAACTTTTTGTTACAGAAACGTGCCGAAGTGGGTATTACAAAAGCGGCAAATCTTCCCGATTTGAAGTTTATTGATATGGCATATATTGATAATATTGAGCAAAAAGCCCCACGAAAAAAACTTAATATTCTCATCGCGTTATTTTTAGCTTTCGCATTTCCGGGAGCAGTAATTATTATTCGTGATTTTTTCAATAATAAAATTGTTGAACGAGAAGAAATTGAGCAAAAATGTTCAATACCTATTCTTGGGTCTATTGCCCATAATAGACGAGAGGATAGTAGTATTCCGGTAAAAAAACATCCTAAATCTTCAATCGCAGAATCATTTAGAACTATTCGTACTAATTTAGTGTTTTTCTTAAAGTATATAAAAAGAGATACTCCTATAATAACATTTACCTCAACTATTAGTGGCGAAGGGAAAACGTTTTGTGCAATTAATCTGGCAACAATGATTGCTATGAATAATAAGCGTGTACTTGTTGTTGGTCTTGATATGCGGAAACCTCGATTACATGAAGTTATCTCATCTAATTTTTCGTTGGGTATCAGCAATTATTTAATCGGGAAAAATACTATTGAAGAAATTACGATTAAATCAGTTGATGAAAATCTTGATGTTATTCTCTCCGGACCAACACCTCCAAATCCACTTGAATTAATAGAAAGTAAAGAATTTGAGTCCTTTATAGATGAGATAACAAAACTTTCATATGATGTTATTATTTTTGATACTCCTCCAATTGGACTTGTAGCTGATACGCTTGCAATTTCTCGATTTGCTGATTTGAATATTTTTGTGGTTCGCCAAAACTATACAAATAAGAATGCTCTCAAATTTATTAATGATATTCATCAGGAAAATAAAATTAAAAATCTTTCTCTTTTAATAAATGATGTTGATATGCTCAATAGTTATGGGTATAGATACGGTGCATACGGACAAAAATATGGATATGGGTATTACGATGATGAGCATTTAATTGAGAGAAATGTTATAAAACGTTGTATTAATAGAGTATTAAATCGCAAATAAACATGAATTCTGACTTGCGGATTCTTTATATGGGAACTCCTGAGTTTGCGGTTGAACCTCTTGCTCGTCTTATTCAAAATAACTACACTATTATTGGGGTTGTTACCGCAACCGATAAACCTGCGGGTAGAGGAAAAAAAATACAGAAATCTGCGGTTAAATTGTTTGCGGAACAGAATAATATTCTTGTATTACAGCCGGAAAATCTTAAAGATCCTCAGTTTGTGCAGACTGTAGTTGAGTTAGCCCCCAATCTTATTTTTGTTGTTGCGTTTCGCATGCTTCCAAAGGTTATTTGGGAAATCCCAACATACGGAACCTGTAATTTACATGCATCTTTACTGCCTCAGTATAGAGGTGCCGCTCCAATAAATTGGGCAATAGTTAATGGCGAAACAGAAACAGGGCTTACCACATTTTTTATAAATGAACATATTGATACCGGACATATTATTGCTCAGGAAAAAGTAACAATACCCTTACATCAAACTGCGGGGGAACTCTATACTGTTTTAATGAATGTTGGAGCTGACTTATTAGTGAAAACCGCAAAAATGATTGAGTCGCACTCTGTGGTACCTGTTCCGCAAGAAGATTATATTTCTGATAATCTCTTAAAATCGGCTCCAAAAATAACAAAGGAAATTTGCAGAATTAATTGGAATAATACAGCACAAACGATTTATAATCATATTCGTGGCTTTTCGCCCTATCCTGCGGCTTGGTTTCTTATGTCTCACTCTGATGAAGAAATAATATGTAAGATATTTTTTGCTGAAATACAGATTAAAGATCACACGTATGCTCCGGGAACTCTGCTTCAAGACGCGTCTACATTACTCATAGCGTGTGCAGATGGTTTTGTTATGCCAACAGAAATACAAATACAAGGAAAAAAACGTATGTCTATTACTGAATGTTTACGAGGTTTTTCTTTTGCGTCATCTACAATAGTCAATGTATAAATATATATAGGTATGGTAACTACTATCTCAAAATTTTCTGCATTTATAATAATACTCTTTTTTTGTGCTCTTTTTTGTGGTACTTCATGTACAAATACGTCAACGAGTTTTGATGATGCTGATGTGTTAGATTCCTTACTCGATGTTGAACGCTCTCTTTTGTATGGAATTCAAGAACACCTATATGATGTAGAAGTACATACTGTTCCTCGAAATTCCAGTCTTTCAGATATATTACGTGCTACAGATTTATCGGGTCAACAGATATTTTCTCTTGTTCAATCTCTAGATACCGTGTTTAATGTGAGGCGAATAAGAGCCGGAAATAAATATGCATTGTTTTATGAGTCGCAGGATTCTCTTAAAGAATTGGCTTTTTTTGTCTACGAAATTTCTACTACTGATTTTTTTGTGAGTGATGTGAGAAATAGAGATAGTATAGTTTCTCATAGAGATGTTAAAGATATTACTGTTGTTGAAAAACAAGCGAAAGGGGAAATAGAGTCATCTTTATGGAATGCAACGGTCGGACAAGGATTGCCGATTTCACTTTCTCTAGAACTTTCTGAAATATATTCGTGGACAATTGATTTTTTTGGCTTACAAAAAGGCGATGCGTTTCGGCTTGTATATACCGAACGATATGTTGATTCTGTGAGTGTTGGTCTGGATGCTATTGCATATGCCGTTTTTACTCATAGAGGTAAAGATATTTATGCAATTCCATTTGAACAAGATAGTATTGTGAGTTTTTATGATTCTTTAGGACTTAGTTTGCGAAAAGCATTTTTAAAAGCTCCTTTACGATACGCTCGTATTAGTTCACATTTTTCTAATGCTCGAATGCATCCGGTATTACGTACTGTTCGCGCTCATCATGGAATTGATTATGCGGCTCCTACCGGAACTCCGGTAATGACTATTGGTGATGGTGTTGTTATTCGTAGAGGTTATTTTGGAGCAGCTGGAAATATGGTTCGCATTCGTCATAATTCAACCTATGAAACGGCATATTTGCATTTGTCTCGTTTTGGGAAAGGAATTGCTGTTGGTACTCGTGTTACGCAAGGTCAAATTATCGGCTATGTTGGTAGTACGGGGTTGTCTACCGGTCCTCATCTCGATTTTAGAGTATATAAAAATGGTACGCCAATTAATCCATTACACTTAGAGTCGCCACCTGTTGAACCGGTACAGGAAGATAATATTCCTGCTTTTAACCTTATTCGTGATAGTTTGATTCAGATACTTCAAAAGATTTAATACACACGTGTTTGTTTTTTGTAATAAGAGATACGTGCTTATAAAAAAAAATGTACTTTTATAGTAATAATTTTTCTAGTAATTTGATGCTGTGTTTTTGTAATAATTGATTAAAAAAAGCAGATGTATAATTAAAGGAAATAAAACAAAACTCAGTACTATAAATCATTTTATAAATCTCTAAAATCATGAAGATTGTAATTGCCGGTGCGGGTGAAGTAGGAAAACATTTAACAAAAATTCTTGCGTATGACCGTCATGATATTACCGTAATTGATGTTTCTGCGGTAGAATTACAAGTTTTATCCTTGCATCTTGATATTCTTACGATTGAGGGGTCTGCTTTGTCAATTTCTGTTTTACGCGAAGCTAAAGTTCATGAATGTGATTTGTATATTGCGGTTACGCATTTTCCTGAAATGAATATTGCCTCAACGGTAATTGCGAAACAACTTGGTGCTCCTAAAACTATTGCACGTGTACGCGACCCGGAATTATTAGAAAAAAAGAATCTGAAATTATTTGAGAAAATAGGCATTGATTCAATTATTTATCCACAAGCATTAGCTGCACAAGAAATTATGCGATTCGTTCAGCAGTCTGCAACACGTGAATTTTTTGATTTTGCAAATGGTTTACTTTCATTATTTGTTCTAAAAATAGAGGAAACTAATGATGTTGTTGGTAAGTACTTGCAAGAAATATCTGCTCAAAATTCTGATTCTGATAATTTTAGGGTAATTGCGATTAAACGCGATTTTTCTACTATTATGCCTCGAGGGGTAGATATTTGCAAACCTAATGATGTCTTATATATTATTAGTAATAAAAATGGGGTAAAACCTATGCTTGAAATTTTTGGGAAAAAGAAACTCAATATAGATAAGGTAATGATTTTAGGAGGTAGTCGTACCGGGAGAGCAACCGCAGAACTTCTTCAAAATCAATTTGATGTTAAACTAATAGAAATTGACCCTAAAAAAGCACAAGCTCTTGCAAAACGCTTACATAACACGCTCATTATAAATGGCGACGGTAGAAGCACCGATTTACTTGTTGAAGAAGGAATTCGAGGGACAGATGTCTTTATTGCAACTACCGGTAATTCAGAAACAAATATTCTTTCGTGTTATTTAGCAAAACGTATTGGCGTTAAACGAACCATTGCTGAGGTAGAAAACATGGACTATATTAGTTTGGCAACCGATATAGGTATTGATACTGTTATCAATAAGAAAAATATTGCTGCTAATAGTATTCATAGATATACTTTAGGCGAAAAAACAGAAGTGTCTGCCGCTCGTAATTTAACACATTCAGAAGCTCAGATTCTTGAAATAAATGCACATAAAAGTATGAAGATTTGCACCTTGCCTCTTAATGCTATTAATTTCCCGGAAGGTGCTGTAATAGGAGGATACGTAAGAAACGAAGAGGCATGTATTGCTACCGGAACAACTCAGATCATGCATAATGATAAGGTTATTGTTTTTTGTTTACCATCTGCGATTAACGAGGTTACAAAATTATTTGAAAAACAAAAAAGCGATAAAAATTCTGCTGATTAATGTAACAAACCATGAAGCTCTTAAATACTAAGGTTATTCTGTATATTATTGGCACATTTTTAATGATTGAGGCATTAATGCTTCTTACCTGTGCCATAGCTTCTCTTATCTATAAAGAAGATGTAATGCCAATTCTTTATGGTGTTTGTATTACCGGTGGTATTGGTGCACTATTACATTTTTTGTTCAGAAAAACAGATAAGGATATTGGTAAGCGAGAGGGGTATGTAATTGTAACCTCAGTTTGGTTTGTGTTCTCAATCTTTGGTTCGTTACCATTTATTTTTTCAGGGGAATTTTCAAGTATTACTGATGCTTTTTTTGAAACAATGTCCGGCTTTACTACAACAGGAGCTTCAATTTTAACCGATATAGAGTCGGTTTCTAAAGGATTGCTTTTGTGGCGTAGTATGACCCAGTGGTTGGGCGGTTTGGGTATTATTGTTTTGTCTTTAGCAATTTTACCCTTATTAGGGATTGGTGGTATGCAGTTATATACCGCAGAAATGACCGGTCCAACAAAAGATAAGATACATCCGCGTGTTAAAGATACAGCACAAAGATTATATGCTATTTATATTATGTTTACCGGACTACAAGTTGTTTTATTACTGTATGGTGGAATGAATTTGTTTGATGCCTTATGTCATTCTTTTTCTACAATGTCATCGGGAGGATTTTCTCCATATAATGCAAGTATGATTGAGCAAACGCCTTTTATTCAGTATACCGTAATATTTTTTATGTTTATTGCCGGGGTTAATTTTACCTTACTGTATTTTGCTCTTCATGGAACATTTAAGAAAGTATGGAATAATGAAGAACTCCGTAATTATATTGCTATTCTTGTTACATTTACCTTCTTGATAATTGGAGCAATTACCTTACATTCTCTACAAACATCTTCAGAAACAATAAGCGTATTGAATCTTGAAAAAACATTTCGGGATTCCTTATTTCAAGTTGTGTCTCTTGTAACTACTACCGGTTTTGTAAGTGCCGATTATTTAAGTTGGCCGGTTTTAGGTGTAATGTTTTGTTTCTTACTTATGTTTTTTGGTGCAAGTGCCGGCTCAACAAGTGGGGGAATAAAGGTCGTTCGTTTGTTGCTGTTGGCTAAACACAGTTATTTAGAGTTTAAAAGATTAATACATCCAAATGCAATAATTCCTTTGCGTTTAAATAGAACTACCGTTTCAGAAAAAATTACTACTAATGTACTTGCATATATTGTTATCTATATTGTAGTATATGTTATTGGTGTTATAATAATTTCGGGAATGGGGTATGATTTAGAAACAGCTCTTGGTTCTGTTGTTGCAAGTCTCGGAAATGTTGGCCCGGGAATAGGAGAGGTGGGACCTATGAATAATTATGCATTTTTATCTATTCCGGCTAAATGGTTTCTTTCGTTCCTTATGCTTTGTGGTCGTTTAGAACTCTTTACTGTTCTCATTTTATTTTCTCCTGCGTTTTGGAAAAAATAATTTTATTTAAGCATATTAATACATCAAATATACTCTTGCAGCTTTGACGCTCTTGTGTTGTTATAATCTCCCAACTAGAATTTTGAGCAATAATGTGAGGAATTGTGTCTTGTCCTGTTTTCCGCACTTTTTCGGGACACCCTTCTAACTTATTGTAAATCAGAATAT
>OBJA01000286.1_pt1 | contig 47019 bp, 42 predicted proteins | sample 1519751 | NCBI WGS metagenome assembly OBJA01 (sample SAMEA3881238, study PRJEB22517) | soil metagenome | biome: lake sediment; feature: soda lake sediment; material: sediment, water from around vicinity | place: India | collected 2013-12-23 | depth 3 m
AACAACCCCACAAACCACTGGACAGGCCAAAACGCCATGCAAGGCATTTACACCTGGGTAATATCATATTCAAACATGGTCGGCAAGGTTTATCAAATGAAGGGGAGTGTGGCTTTGGTGAAGTAAGCAACAAAGTAATACTCATCATTCAGTTCGAAATGATTTGAAAATTCTTTCTCAGTAAGAGGTAATGAATTGTTTTTAAAACCATTAAGTGTATATATATCCATTCCTACCTCACCGGCAATAAGATTATAAATATCGGCTGCGGTTGTGCCGTAAAAATCACTTGCACCCTTCCCGAACTCAAATAATATAAGTGGTTTACTACGTTTAAGAGTATTAATACCACCTTTCAATACACCCAATTCAGCTCCTTCAACATCAATCTTAATGAAATTTATATTAATATTTGAAGGGATAACTTCATCTAATGTTTTTAATTCAACATCAATCTCTTCAATTTCAGGATTGGCTATATCATAGCGTCTCTTTCTCAATCCGCTATATGCCAAAGCGTTTTTAACCAATTGGAATTTAGTTGTTCCATTTACATTAGAAAGAGCGTAGGGGTATATATTTACCTTAGGCGCATATCGTCTTACAAGATCTTTATAGAGATAGGGGATTGGCTCAAAGGCATAATGATTACCTTCGGAAGAGTATTTGAGCATGAGACTTAGTATCTCGCCCTTATGACAACCAACATCAATGCAATTATGATCTTTTTTAAGTTTGCTCTTCATTATTAATCTGGTAAGCCTATCGTACTTAAGGTTTTGTGTTAAATCTAAATGAAGAGAAATCAGCATCTCTCTGATTATATTTTTTAAAATTGTCATAATTTAAACTAAGCTAACTTCGTTTCAAGAAATGTGTAGTTAATGTTGATTAGAGTCTTCAAAATTAAGGAAATATTAATTACTTGATCTAAAACATCAATTATGCTAACAAGATTAATTTTTAACTTTTAGAGGAATGGCTATCTTTGTATCAAATCTGCTGAGATGTCTTCTAATTTCAAGTATACACTACTAATCATACTGTTTTCTTTATTAGTAAAGTTTGGGTATTTCGGGTATGCGAAATACATTCACAATAATCGTAATCTTAAAGGAGTAAAGGGCTACCAGTTTATTACTGCAAGAAACGATACAGGATGGTATAAGAAAATTGCTACTAACTGGTACCCTCAAGTGACAGAGCGAAAACAGTTGGGTTTTTTTTCGTCTACTGAATTAATTCAAAGTCCATGGGCCTTTTTCCCATTTTACCCTGGCATGAACAGGGTTTTGATGAAGTCTTTTTGTATCCCTTTTGAAGCCTCAGCTTTTTATTTATCAATATTATTCTCAATCCTCTCTTTCATTGGGTTTTATGTGTTTGCACGAGAATTCTTGAAGAGTAACATGGTTGCTTTTTATAGTACACTATTGCTGATTGTTTTTCCGACGCACTTTTATTTCTCAATGATGTATACTGAGGCTCCGTTCTTTACATTTCTAATCTTTTCTTTTGTTGCAGTTCAAAGACGCCAGTATTGGGCACTCCTCTTATTATTAATACCATTAGTGCTTATGCGACCTAATGGAATATTTGCGCTGGTACCTCTTTATTTATTCTATCTAGAAAGAGAAGGAATCCTCTCTTTGAAACATTTGAGTTTTAAACAACTTTTTAGTAGAAGAAATATCCTGAAGTCCATCTATTTTATATCAGGTCCTTTGGCATTTATGGGATATCTCTTTTATCAGGAATGCATGACCAATGAATATTTCGCGTTCAGTATAGCACAAATTGGATGGTATAAAGAGTTCACTCTACCTTACAAATCCTTATTTAGGCACGGGGGAATTAACTCTATGGTTAATAGTTTAATAACTATAGCAATGATGCTTTTCTCAATTGTAATTGCAAGAAAGCTTCCAATCAGTCTTAATATCCTTATTTGGATTTTAATTATTCTTCCACTAACAGCAGGATCAGCTCAATCAATGGGTAGGTATATCTCAATTATCTTTCCAATAACTTTGATTATGGGCGCACTATTATATAAGTTCAAATTTAGATATGCTGTACTAGTAATTCTTTTCTGTATTCAGCTTTACTTGTTTGAATTCTGGCTTAATAGTCATCCTTTAAGTTATTGAACCGGTTCAATTGTTTAATCCATCAATAGTATAGGCGGAAATATTAAGGTCATCAATCCATACTCTACTATTTCCATTATACCAAACGTATGATTGAACTATGCTATTTACATCATTAATTTCAGGTGTTAAGTAATCATATATTAACAGATTCCATTGCCCTGGCTTATAATCGTAATCTTCTTTAAATGTAACTCCCCTATATTTTAGATGTTGGTCTTTACCATCAACTGTTGTAACTACCAAAAGTATGTTTGGTTTCACATTTTCTTCTGAGTAAACTTGTACAGATATCCGGATATAACAATAATATTCTTTAGTGATCTCACTATATGGCATTTTAATCCCTGGGGAGTAGGGTACATTAGCATTCATTTCAAATGTCCCTGTCCCGGAATGTGCTACGGGTGATAAAGAATCGGAAGAATTATTGTCTTCAAAGGAATTTGAATACAATTTTACCAAGTTAAACTTCCTATAGTTCGGAATAATGTCTCTTCCTCCTGGCTCTGATCTGTCAACGAGCAATAAACGTCTATCTTCTTCTGAAGTACTATTCTTGCCTATTATCGAAAAATAGTACTTCATGGTCATTCTACTTCCATCAATTATACCCCAATGAATTTGAAATGATTGGTGTAGATTTAATATGGTAAGCATAACCACCACTATCCCCAGCGAAAGTTTTAATCTTTTATAGGTCATCACCTCATTAACAACTATTGCAGTGGGAATTAATAATAATGAATATGACTCAATGAATACTCTCCATCCATAACTCACAAGGCTGGTGAAAGATGCTATTATGTAGATAAAAATAAGATAGTATACTACTGCAGCAAAAAAGTATTCACGAAATTTCCTGTATGCAATCATAATTCCAATAAACCCCAATAAACATAATGGTGAATATATAAACCAACCTTTTCTGAATCCAATAAGAACTTTGAAAAAGTCGGGCTTTAGAAAATTAAAAGTTGAGTTCGGGTCACTATAAATATTCACAAGGAATTTTCCGGTAACTTCATGATAGTAAAGTAATTGTGGGACAAAGGGTATTACCATAAAAGTTAGTGCTGTGAGTATTTGAAGCTTGTTTTGTAAAACAAGATTCAACTTTTTAATAAACGAGTCTTTGTTATATACTCCCCATAATACAGGTATTATAATAACTAGAAGGTCTATAGGTCGAATTGCAATTATCAATCCTAATGTTAAACCTAAAGGAATAATATGCTTATACTTTTGTTCTTCATGCCACCTTATAGTAAACCATAACGTCATTGAGAATAAGGTAAATAAATAGCCATGAGGCACATCATTACCAACTGAACCTACGAAGAATAAATTAGTACCTGCTAATATTATGAATAATGTGATGGTGGTTGTAATTTCATTGAAAAATTTCAACAAAATCTTCCTTGAGAAGAATATACCTATAGCGTAAAAAAGAAAACCGGAAATTATTAACGCCCTGGCATAAGGTAATGAGAACCCATCGGCCGGATATTCATCACTTTGAAGTGCATATAAGTGTGCAACAAAAAAACCGGGAGTCCAGATGTATGACATACCTTTGTAAAAGCGCATAAGCAGATTACCGTTTTCTGTTTTAGCAAGCTGAAAGAGAGGTTCTCCTTTTAAATACTTGTTATTGATCTCATCATGCCATCCTGTTTTTAAAGGAACATCTTTGTATATGTATTTTGCAGGAAGGTGCATGTAATACCCAAAATTATCTGAAGAGATAAAATGAGAATGAGGAAAGGTCATTTTATAGATTATGACTATAACTAAGTATAATACTATAAAAAGGATTGATGGCTTTTTGTACCACATTGGAATAAAGGTTGTAATTATTTAATAATTACAAAGATGAAAAAATAAATGGAAAACTCCGAGCAATCTGTTAAAAAATTAAAATTAGATTAAAAATTTGACATAAGGACTTAAAAATCTCCAATGTCATACTTTTTGTTACCATTCTTATGCAATTGTTCGTATTTATTGCAATCAGTTTCAACAGAGAGAGGTAATAGTGGGGCTTCAAAATCACCCATATAGAGGTTAAGTTTCTTATCCTCGTATATCTTCTTCATGTATAATGCCCAGATGGGAAGTGCCATATTAGCACCCTGCCCCAGGTTAATTGACCTGAATCGTATACTACGGTCTTCACCGCCAACCCAAACTCCTGTAACAAGATCAGGTGTAAGTCCCATAAACCAACCATCGCTATGGCTTTGTGATGTTCCGGTTTTACCGGCAATAGGATTTGCTAATCCATATCTGTATCTTAAACGTACGCCGGTTCCGCTTTCAACTACCCCCTTCATTAATTGGATCATGAGGTATGCAGTTTCTTCGCTCATCGCCTCTTGCTGGCGAGGTAGAAAACGACTTAAAACATTACCATTTTTATCTTCAATACGAGTCACAAACATCGGCTCGATATAAACTCCTTTAGCAGCATAAGTATTCATTGCTCCGGTCATTTCATATAGTGTAAGATCGGGTGTTCCTAATGAAATAGCGGGTACAGGGTCTATTGGGCTTACTACTCCCATCTTCCTGGCAATTGATACAACTGCCATAGGCGAATATCTTTTTATAAGAAATGCTGAAATCCAATTGATTGAATTTGCCAGAGCTTCTTTTAGTGTAACCATCTGACCTTCTTTATAGTCACTTGAGTTCTTTGGTTCCCACTTTGATCCATCAGCAAGATCAATTGAATATTGGATATTCGCAATCTTTGTACAAGGAGAAAAATCACCTTCCTGCATAGCAAGAGTATAAACAAAGGGTTTAAAAGTTGATCCGACCTGACGTTTTGCCATCATAGCATGATCATATTGGAAGTGCTTATAGTTTATACCTCCAACATACGCTCTCACGAATCCTGTTTGAGGTTCTACAGATAACAAACCTGCCTGTAAGAAAAACTTGCTGTATCTTATTGAATCCCATGGAGTCATTACAGTATCACGTTCGCCTTTCCAGGTAAATATTCTCATTGATACTTTTTTGTTAAAAGAACTTTTTATGGAATCTTCCGATATCCCGGCACTCTTCATCCTGATATATCTGTCGGAACGTTTCATTGATGCTGAGATGAGCTTGAAAGCCTCATCTTTAACAACTTCTCTGGGGAAATCGAACGGAGCTTCATAACGTCCTTTCCAATGATTAAAGAATGCCGGTTGAAGATCTTTTGATAGGTGCTCTGTTACTGCCTGTTCAGCGTATACCTGCATTCTTGAATTGATAGTGGTGTATATCTTAAGTCCGTCTTTATAAAGATTATAACGAGAACCATCGGGCTTTAAATTCTTTTCAATCCAGCCGTATAATGGGTTATTCTCCCATTGTAGTGAATCTTGCCTAAACATGATTTTGTCGAAGTAGGCGTTACTCTTAGGCTTTTTTGCATTCATTATTCTCCGGAGATACTCACGGAAGTAGGTAGCTTCTCCCGAAGCATGGTCCTGCATTTTATAGCCCGACATATCAAGTGGCAGCACTTTTAGCGAATCGTATTGCTCTGAGGTGAGGTACCCATATTTTCTCATCTGGTTCAGAACCACTTCTCTTCGTTTAGTTGCTCGCTCAGGGTTTTTTACAGGGCTGAAATAGGTGGGAGCCTTCAGCATTCCTACGAGCATTGCAGCTTCTTCAATCTTCAAATTAGAGGGTGTTTTATTGAAGAAGGTTTTGGCCGCCGATTTTATTCCAAAAGAATTACTGCCGAAATCGACTGTATTAAAATACATAGCAAGTATCTCTTCCTTAGTATAGTTTCTCTCAAGTTTGATGGCTGTGATCCATTCTTTGAGTTTTATGAAAACTGTTTCAACGAAGTTGCGGTTACTCTTTCTTGGGAAAAGATTTTTTGCAAGTTGTTGCGATATTGTACTTCCGCCTCCTTTTTTACTGCCTGTAAGAATTCCGTAAGTTACTCTGAAAAGAGCCTTTACATCAACACCTGCATGTTTGTTGAATCGGGCATCTTCGGTTGCTATTATCGCGTTTACAAGATTTGGTGAGAGATCGGAATAGTGTATGTTTGATCTGTTTTCTATATAGTATTTTCCTAGAACTTCCTGATCAGCTGATATTACTTCAGAGGCCAGGTTGCTTTTTGGGTTTTCGAGCTCTTCGAATGATGGCATGAAACCTAAAAGGCCTAATGACATTGCACTAAAGAAGAGGAACAGAAAGACTAGAACAGAAAAGTAAAGTATCCAAAATTTTTTAACCCAGTTATTCCCGTTTGATGAGTTAGGATTTTTCTTCTTTGCCATTATTAAATTAATTTATTGCTTTTCAAGCCTGATACCTGCCTCTGAAATACCTTCAAGCGTTTCCTCCCTCATTGCCTGATTTAATCGTAAAGTATAAATTCCTTTTTGAGGGAAACGTATATTATCTCTGATAAAAACTCTGTTGTCTTTATATTTTCCTGTACCTCTTCCAAGCCAGTTACCCTCTTTATCTGCTAATCTAAGTTCAATAGTATCGCGCGACATGCCACCGGTTGGAAACTCGGTCTCCAGAAAGAAATAGATGTTGTTATAACGGTATGATGTACTATTTCTTACATTAATGAAAAAAGAATATGGTGAAATGGTATCAGTAATATCGATCGTAAAAACCATCTCTTTGTCAGCGGGCCATTTATCGCCGGGAACACTTGTGCTTTGGTCAAAAAACTTTTTGGTATCACAACCGGTTGTGAATAACTGGAGAGCAACGATAATAGTAATTACAAAAGAAAAAGATGAAAGTGAAAATGGTAATACTTTGCAAGGTTTAATCATCTTTCTGAGGCTATTTTATTTATGGACATAAAAATGATGCGGAATACCTGAAATTTTACTTATCGAAGCGGGTTAATTCATCCTGTCGAATAATATCTTCAAATTCTTCCTTCTTTTCAATTTTTCTTGAATAATCTTCCAAACTTGTAACCGGCTGACTTTTTTTGTTTTTAGTTATAATCTCTTTTACCTTGTCAACAGGAATTGCCAGCAAATTATTTGGATCAGATTTGTAAGAATACCACATAATTCCTGAGAAGACATCAATTTTTTGGGGGAATGCATCGCCTTTTTTGGTCAACAACATTGTATCATCGGGAGGGAAGTCTTTTAATGCTTCGGCATAAGCTGCATATTCATAGTTTAAGCAGCACTTTAACTTTCCACATTGTCCGGCTAATTTCTGTGGATTCAAGGAAAGTTGTTGGATTCGTGCAGCATTAGTACTAACAGTACTGAAGCCTGTTAACCAGGTAGCACAACATAATTCACGTCCACAAGAGCCAATTCCACCTAAACGAGATGCTTCCTGACGGGCACCAATCTGCCGCATTTCAATTCTTACCTTGAATTCTTCGGCAAGTAATTTAATAAGTTCTCTGAAATCAACTCTTTCCTCGGCAGTATAATAGAATACAGCCTTAGTGTCGTCACCCTGATATTCCACATCATTGATCTTCATCTTAAGATTTAGCTTTGAGGCTATTTCCCGTGTTCGGAACATGGCTTTATCTTCTTTCATTACGGCACCAACCCACTTTTCAACATCTCCCTGACGCGCTTTGCGGTAAACCTTTTTTAGCTCCTCATTCTTATGATCAATATTTTTGCGTTTCATCTGATGGCGCACTATCTCGCCTGTTAATGAAACAATACCTATATCATGCCCGGGTGAGGCTTCAACTGCTACAATATCACCAACATGAAGTTCATTTTCATGTGATGTTCTGAAATAATCTTTTCTGCTATTCTTAAATCTTACTTCAACACAATCAAAAATACCGGCACCATTAGCAGGATTATAATTTTTTAGCCAGTCATAAGCATCAAGTTTACTGCAGCTATGACTAAATGAACTGCAATCGTCGGTAACTGGCTTACAGCATCCCCTCGACATAAAAGGGTTCTGGGCAAAGAGATCTTTCCTTACCTGTTTTACATCATCTAAAACAGAATCACCATTATCCGTTTCACTCTCCTTAAGGCTATTTAAGGCTTCAATCCGAATATTTGGTGTATTGGGTGTATTTATATCGTTATTAAACTCTTCCATCGAAAATAGAATATTCTGAACGGAAAGCAATTATTCAACTGCTGATCCGGTATATTGAGAACTGGTTAATCTTATAGGTGCAAAGTTAACTTTATTTTCAAATAGAAAGAGAGAAAAGGTAAGTTTTAATATAAGCAGTTAGTCGCCATATTCAATTTGTTTCTCCTTGATTAACAGATATCTTTCGCAGAAATGGCGAATAGCAGGAAAAATCACTTCCGGTGCTTCAAGAAATCCCATGTGCCCTACATTTTCAAGCAAAAGCATTTCTGAATGCCGAGGTAGCATTGATTGTGCAACTATTTTCTCGTAAGGCATCCTGCTATCGTCTTTTCCTACAATAAAATATACAGGGAAGGATGCGTTCATGAGGATATCTAATGAACTCTCGCGATCACGCATTCCTTGTAATGCTGCAATAATTGCTTTTCCCGATATTGAGGCAGCTCTGTTTTTCAATCTCCCAATCTGATCGCTTAATCTATCTTTATTAACTTCAGCGAAAAGGTCAGGTATGAAACTGTGTATAAAGTTTGAATGGTTTGACCTTACTATATTAATTGTTCTCAAGCGGTTTTCTTTTGCAGTGTCATCATCGGGTGCAGCGTGAGAATGCAGAAGTATAAGTCCTTTAGTTTGCGATGGCAATTCTCTTGCAATTTCAAGACTCACATATCCACCCATCGAGTGCCCGCAGAGAATAAAGTCGGTTATATTCAATTGACTCATCAATGCTCTAACAGCAGCTCCCATTAGAGGCAATGGCTGTTCCTCTCCGTTGAGTCCGCTTCTTCCATGTCCGGGGAGGTCAACCATTAATAATGAGAAAGAACTGCTCAATTCGAGTGAAAGATCATTCCAAATCTCTATAGATTCCAGAAAACCATGTAATAGTATAACCCATGGGCCATGTCCTTGAACCCTATAATGTAGTGGTTGATTGTTGAAAATAATATGATTATCCATTATTGTTAAATTAAAGGAGTCACTAATTAAAACACTGACATTAATGGTAATTCACTAATATCACTCAATGCAAACAAATTGCAACTGTTATTAATAGTAAACAAATTAAAATTGCATCCGGATTCCCGGCGTGCTTTAATTAGAGTTTGTGATAATATGCAGCGTAAAACTTTCTTAAATTATCGAGCCATAAGGGCTTCAATTTCTAAGACAGTTTTTGGGATTGGCTTGCCTAACACTCTGTAGCCAGTATCAGTAACAAGTATATCGTCTTCAATACGGATACCGCCAAAATCTTTATAAGATTCAACAATCTCGTAATTAATGAAGTTGGTGAATTTACCTTCGGCTTTCCACTGATCTATGAGAGCAGGAATAAAGTATATACCCGGTTCTACAGTTAATACAAACCCAGGTTCAAGTTTTCTTCCTAAGCGTAAGAAGGCAGTACCAAATTGTTCACTTCTTCGTACTTCATCATTGTATCCAACGAAGTTTTCGCCAAGACTTTCCATATCATGAACATCCAGTCCGAGCATGTGACCTAAACCATGAGGGAAGAACATAGCATGAGCACCTTGTTCAACTGCTTCATTAACATCGCCTTTCATTAAACCAAGGGCTTTTAAACCTTCAGCAATCGTTCTTGCTGCAAGAAGATGAATCTCCCTGTAAGGAACACCTGGTTTGATAGCTTCAATAGCTTTCATGTTGGCGTTGAGGACAATCTCATATATCTCTTTTTGACGGTGGTTGAATTTACCACCAACAGGAACCGTTCGGGTTATGTCGCTTGAATATAAATACTCTTCCGATTCACACCCTGCATCAACAACAAGCATACGGCCTTCAGTTAATGTGTTACCATGATAGTGATTGTGAAGCGTTTGTCCGTTAATACTCAATATTACAGGAAACGATACCGGGCCTGCTTTTGCAAGTGCAATCCCTTCGATAGTACCTGCAATTTCCTGTTCAACTATACCGGGGTATGCCATTTTCATAGCAGTTGTATGCATAATTCCGGCAACATCGACCATCTTATTGATTATTTCAATTTCTTCGGTCGATTTAATACTTCTCAAATTAACCACAGCCTTGATTAATTCAACAGAAGCCTCTTTTTTAAGGTCGCTAACATTAATACCGGTGAGAGCAGATAAGGTAATCTTTGTTTCACCTCTATATGGAGGTAAGAAATGAATTTTTCGGCCTGATGCATGAGCATTTTTTATGTAAGCATCAAGTTCCGACATAGGCTTTGTTTCACGAACACCTACCTGTTCGGCCTGATCTTTCACTGATGGCTGAGGTCCCATCCAAATTATGTCATCTATATCAACGTCATTGCCGAATATAAACTCACGATCCTCATCAAGATCAATAATTCCTGCAAAATCAGGATGATTCAGTCCGAAAAAGTAGCTAAATGAGCTATCCTGCCTGAATTTATAGGTATTAGCAGGGTAATTGAATGAAGCCTCGGTGTTACCTAAAAAGAGCAAAACCCCATTGTTTAAATATTTACGAAGGCCATTTCTTCTTGACTGATAAGTTTCTGCTTTAAACATCTTTATGATTTTTAACTGATTTATAACAATTCTTTTTCAAATTTCCCTGCCATGATTGCTTCAATTTCATCTACTTCAATGGGTATATGAGCCATTAAGTCGATAGGGATATCATCTACAACAATATCATTTTCAAGTCTTATACCAAATCCTTCTTCTGGTATGTATATTGCCGGTTCACAGCTAAGTACCATACCTTTTTGGAGTGGGGTCTGTTTGGTACCTACATCATGAACATCAAGACCTATGAAGTGAGAAGTTCCGTGCATATAATACTTAAAATAAGCGGGTTTTCCATCAACCGGATTATCAACATCCTCTTGAGTTATGAGGTTGAGTTGAACAAGTTCAGCTTCCATAAATTTGCAGACCTGAGCATGATATGTATCGATATTTGTTCCCGGAACCAGAAGACTTATAGCCTGCCTCATTACTCTTAACACTGCTTCGTAAACCTCTCTTTGACGGGGTGTAAATTTACCATTTACAGGTATAGTTCTTGAGCAATCACCTGCATAATTTGCATATTCAGCTCCAAAGTCAAGCAGTAATAATTGTCCGTCCTCCAATTCGCGATCATTCTGATTATAATGAAGGATATTATTATTTACACCTGATGCAATAATTGGAGGGTATGCATGTCCTGAAGCTCCTTGTCGAATAAATTCATGGGTTATTTCAGCTTCTACCTCATATTCCATTAAACCGGGTTTAACGAAATTAAGAACCCTTTTAAATGCATCGCCCGTAATATCACAGGCTTTTTTCAGGAGCTCTATCTCCTGAGGTTCTTTAACCAATCTGAGCTCCGTCATATAAGGAGCTAGCCTGTCGTAATTATGCAGTGGATATTCTTCCTTGAGCTGTTTAACAAAACGCTGACTTTTAGAAAGGACTTCAGAAGTGAACCGTGGGTTTTCATCAACATTAAGATAAACAAAATCGGCTCGCGACATTAATTCTCTAAGCACACTATTGAATTGTCCTAACCATTTAATAGTTTGAATACCTGATATCTTTGAGGCTTCTTCAAGCGAATACTTATGGCCGTACCATGTTACCATGTGGTCGTCGGTCTCAACGATAAAGGCTATTTCTCTCATGCTTTCATTAGGGTGATTAGGAAAGAGTGTTAATATACATTTTTCCTGATCGAGGCCTGTAAGATAGAAAAGGTCGCTGTTTTGCCTGAAACTGAAACATTGATCACCATTGCGTGGCATTTCATCATTTGAATGAATTATTGCAAGTGACTTTGGTTTAAGTTTTTTTTCAAGTTTTATGCGGTTTGTGCAGAAAAGTTGTGAATCGATTGTTTTATAGCGCATAAAGGTTCACTTAAAAAGTTCGTAATTTTATTGTGTTGAGGTTTTTAATATACATGTATTATGTTAAATTTGTTGCCATTGAATCAATAATAACTGCTTAAGAATATAAAAACCTTTGATTCATGCCTTCGTTAGTTGCAAATTTAAACAACTAATTGGCTCTTTGAGGACTATAAACAGAATATATTTCATAAATTTTATAAATATCTAATGAACATGGCCATTACTTATTCTTCGATCACTAAAAAAGTGATTATGGCACTGGCAGGGTTATTCCTTATCCTTTTCCTTTTTGTGCACCTTACGGTAAATCTACTGGTTTTAATTAACGACGGTGGCGAGACCTTTAACAAAGCAGCACATTTCATGGTAACAAATCCTGTAATCCAGTTTATGCAGATTTTCTTATTCGGTGGGTTTATTATCCATATTATTATGGGTATTGTTCTGCAAATACAGAATTGGCGTGCACGACCGGAACGTTATAAGGTTGAAGCATACTCCGAAATGTCGTTCTTTTCAAAGTTTATGATTCATACCGGTATCATAGTCGGATTGGTGCTATTTTACCATTTGTATAATTTCTTTTTCCAAGCCAAAATTGGCAATATTGATCCAATTTTCTATGATGGAGTAATGTATGAAGATATGGGCAAAATGGTAGTAGCCAAGTTCAGCCATCTATCGCATGTTATAATCTATGTTGTATGGCTTCTATTTTTAGGCTTTCACCTCGATCATGCATTCCACTCAGGGTTACAATCACTGGGCTTTAACCACAATAAGTACACTCCGTTAATGTTCAAGATCAGTAGGGTTATTGCCATTGTTGTTACAATTGGCTTTGTAATTATACCACTTGTTATTTATTTTTCCCGATAAAGAAGTCGACTTTCATAATCACATAATGATATGGCAGAATTAAATTCAAAAATACCACAGGGGTCCTTATCCGATAAATGGACTAATTATAAATCAAAGATAAATCTGGTAAATCCTGCTAACAAACGCAGGCTTGAGATAATAGTGGTAGGTACCGGCTTAGCCGGTGCAGCTGCGGCAGCTTCATTGGCTGAGATGGGCTTTAAGGTTAAAGCTTATTGTTATCAGGATAGTCCCCGCAGAGCACATAGTATTGCTGCACAAGGAGGTATAAATGCTGCAAAGAACTATCAGAATGATGGCGACAGTGTTTACAGACTTTTCTTTGATACTATTAAAGGTGGTGATTACCGTGCACGCGAAGCAAATGTTTACCGCTTAGCTGAGGTAAGTAATAATATAATTGATCAGTGTGTAGCGCAGGGAGTACCTTTTGCAAGAGAATATGGCGGATTACTTGATAACCGCTCATTTGGAGGTGCTCAGGTATCTCGCACATTTTATGCACGTGGTCAAACTGGACAGCAACTATTACTGGGAGCTTATAGTGCACTAAGCCGACAAATATCAAAAGGTAATGTTGAGATGTACACCCGGCATGAAATGATGGATGTTGTTATAGTTGAGGGCAGAGCACGTGGTATTATTGCACGCAATATGGTAACGGGCGAAATTGAGCGTCATGCAGCTCATGCAGTAGTTCTTGCAAGTGGGGGATATGGAAATGTTTTCTATTTGTCGACCAACGCCATGGGCTCAAATGTTACTGCTATTTGGAAAGCCTATAAAAAAGGAGCATATTTCGGAAACCCATGCTTTACACAGATTCACCCAACATGTATTCCTGTACATGGCGAATTCCAGTCGAAGCTTACTCTTATGAGCGAAAGTTTACGCAATGATGGCAGAATCTGGGTACCCAAGAATAAGGAAGATGCTGCAAAGATCAGAGAAGGAAAACTCTCACCACTTGACTTATCAGAACAGGACCGTGATTATTATCTCGAAAGAAGATATCCGGCATTCGGTAATCTGGTGCCGAGAGATGTTGCATCAAGAGCAGCAAAAGAGCGTTGTGACCAGGGTTATGGAGTTGGAGAAACAGGCTTAGCTGTGTATCTTGACTTTGCAGATGCAATAAAGCGTTTAGGCAGAGATACTATCGAAGCTCGTTATGGTAACCTCTTCCAGATGTATGAAAAGATTGTTGATGAAGATCCTTATGTTACTCCTATGATGATATATCCTGCTGTGCATTACACAATGGGAGGATTATGGGTTGACTATGAATTAATGACTAATGTGCCGGGACTATATGCTGCCGGAGAAGCCAATTTCAGTGACCATGGTGCCAACCGGCTAGGTGCATCTGCTTTAATGCAGGGCCTTGCCGATGGTTACTTCGTTTTACCATATACTATTCAGAATTATCTTGCCGACCAGATCAGAGTTCCAAAGATATCATCCGATCTTCCTGAATTCATTGATGCAGAAGCAAAAGTGAAGGGCACAATAAGCAAAATGATGAATGTAAATGGAAAGACGTCAGTTGATACATTTCACCGTAAGCTTGGACATATCATGTGGGAGTATGTTGGTATGGCGAGAAACAAGCAGGGGCTTGAAAAAGCAATTGTTGATATAAGCAGGTTGAGGGAAGAGTTCTGGAAGGATGTGAGAATTCCGGGTACTGCCGATTCAATTAATCCGGAGTTGGAAAAAGCTGGAAGAGTTGCAGATTTTCTTGAATTAGGAGAACTAATGGCTCGTGATGCGTTATTAAGAGAGGAATCATGCGGCGGGCACTTCCGCGAAGAGTACCAAACCAATGAAGGGGAGGCGCTGCGGAATGATGATGAGTTTATGTATGTATCCGCATGGGCTTACAGAGGAGAAAATTCTCCCCCTGAGGTAATAAAAGAGGCTTTAACTTATGAATTCATTGAAGTAAAGCAAAGAAATTATAAATAACAGACATTTTCTTACAGGCTGAATGTCACTAAAGTAAATACTGCTTATTAAAATTTGAAAAATATGGACCTTACACTTAAAATATGGCGTCAGAAAAACGCTGTCAGTAAAGGCAAATTTGTTACTTATAAAGTTACCAATATATCACCAGGAAGTTCTTTTCTCGAAATGATGGATGTTCTTAACGAAAATCTTGTCAGCCAGGGAGAAGATCCTGTTGCTTTTGATCATGATTGCAGAGAAGGTATTTGCGGAGCATGCGGTATGTACATCAACGGCAGGCCTCATGGTCCTGATACCGGAGTTACTACCTGTCAATTGCACATGCGTAAGTTTAAAGATGGCGATACAGTTGTGATTGAGCCATGGCGGGCACGCGCATTTCCTGTTCTGAAAGATCTTATTGTTGACCGAACATCCTTTGATAAAATAGTTCAGGCTGGCGGATACATAAGTGTTAATACCGGGGGTGTTCCCGATGCAAATGCAATTCCGATTCCTAAAGAAAATGCTGAACTTGCAATGGATGCCGCGGCATGTATCTCATGCGGTGCTTGTGTAGCAGCATGTAAAAATGCCTCAGCAATGCTTTTTGTAGGTGCATTTGTTTCGAAGTTTGCTCTACTGCCTCAAGGAAAGATAGAAGCACAACAGAGAGTTCAGAGTATGGTTGCAGAAATGGATAAACAGGGTTTTGGTAATTGTACAAACACAGGTGCTTGTGAGGCAGAATGTCCAAAACTTATCACTCTTGAGAATATTGCCAGATTAAACAGGGAATTTATATCTGCTAAAGTTACAGCAAGGAAGTTTGAAAACAGGAGAGAAGAGTAATAAGGATAATGAAATTTAGTGATATACCCGGCCAGGAGATTGTAAAAGATAGACTGCGCCGGACTGTAAGAGAGCAACGCATAAGTCATGCTCAGTTATTTATTGGGCCTCAGGGTACAGGGAAACTACCTATAGCTCTTGCCTATGCACAATACATTAATTGCAAAAACCGCACAGAACTTGATTCATGTGGTGAATGTTTGTCGTGTGTGCAATTCTCAAAGGTAGCACATCCCGATCTGCATTTCCTCTATCCTGTTGCTTCGACTAAAGAAGTAGGGGATAAACCTAAAAGTACACTATTCTTAGAACATTGGCGCAAAATTATAGATGTAAAGAAAGGCTTCTTCAGATTAAACGATTGGTATGAGAAAATCGGGATAGAAACCAAGCAAGGACTCATTAATGTTGAAGATGCAAACGATTTAATAAGAAAACTATCGTACACTTCCTATGAATCGGAGTACAAAGTGATGATAATCTGGATGATTGAAAAGATTAACATTGCTGCAGCAAACAAGATTCTTAAGATGCTTGAAGAGCCACCCGACAAGACCCTTTTCATTCTTATTTCTGAGAATCATGAACTTATAATTCCAACTATTGTATCACGTACACAGCTTGTAAAGTTTCCGGTATATAAGACTTCTGAAGTGTTATCGGGCGTGATGCAATTAACAGGATGTGAAGAGGCTGATGCAAGAAATGCTGCATATCTTGCTGATGGAAGTTTGACCGAGGCTATTAGACTAATTAATGACGATGAATCTAATTCTGAGATTTTCCTGAGATTCAGAGGTTGGATGAGAGCATGTTTTTCAGGCGACATCCAAACAGCATTTAAGATGTCAGCGGATATTAATGGGAAGGGTAGAGAATACATGAAAAGATTTCTCATTTATGGTTTAAGAGTAGCACGGCTCTGTACACTTAATACTTACGGACTAAACACTTATTTGAATGCTGAAGGTGAGGAACTCGAGTTCTTAACTAAGTTTACAGCTTTTATTAATCCCCGTAACTACGATCTGATAACTAAGGAGTTTAATGATTCAATCCATCATATCGAACGGAATGCAAATGGTGGCCTTGTCTTTTCAGATATCTCTTTAAAGCTTATTAAATGGCTTAAACTTTAAAATTTAGAGGTAATAACCATGCTTATCAATAAGGTCGTAAGCAGCGCCCGGAAGGAAGAATTTTACGCTTTTTCTGTTCTTAATTGCCCCCCTGATAAAGGATGAGGAGATTTCGATTCGTGGAGCATTAACTATTGAAACCGACGGATGTTTCAGTAATTCATGTTCATCAGAACCATGTCGTGGATATAGCAGAAGCCTATAAAATTCCAGAATTTTATCGTAGTTCTTCCACTTGGTAAAATTTGAAAGTAAGTCAGTACCACCTGTAAGTATGAAGCTTCGGTCGGGGTATTTTTCACTTAGGGCAGTTAGTGTATCAATAGTGTATGAAGGTTTCGGCATGTGCATCTCGATATCGGAGGCTCTCATACGCGGCTCATTTATAATAGAGTTCTGTACCATCTCATACCGGGCATAATCATCAAGTAATGTGGTCTTCTCTTTAAGTGGATTTTGAGGAGTTACTATAAACCATAACTCATCGATCCCTCCGAATTGTGTTAAATATTCAGCAATACACAAATGTCCAATATGGATCGGATTAAAAGAGCCAAAAAAGAGTCCTGTTATTTTGGTTTTGCCCTGCACTTTAATTAAGTGAAAATTTATCTATTTAAACAAGCTATTTAATCCTTTTGTAAAAAGTCACTCACCACTTTAATGATTTTCTTCTTGGCAATTTCCAAATCATCATTAATTAGCCGGTAGTCGAATTTGTCTTTAAAGCTTAACTCATACTCAGCCTTCTTCACTCGCTTCATGATAGTTTCTGAACTATCAGTATTTCGGGCTAACAAGCGCTCTTCGAGTGAAACTAGCGAAGGAGGGCATACAAAAACAGCGAGTGCGTTTGTGCCAAACTCTTTTTTGATATTCAAACCTCCTATAACGTCTACATCAAAAACAACATGTTTTCCGGCAGCCATAATCCTTTCAACTTCGCTTTTAAGAGTGCCATAAAAACTTCCGCTATAAACTTCTTCCCATTCGAGCAAATCACCTTGTTCAATACGTTTTCTGAATTCCTGTTCGGTTATGAAGAAATAGTCTTTGCCATTTTCTTCGCCATTTCTCATCTGGCGACTTGTTGCTGATATAGAAAAGGCAGTATCAGGTATAGTTGATAGAATGTGTTTGACTATTGTAGTTTTACCTGCACCTGATGGAGCTGAAACAATGATCAGTTTAGGTTTGTGCTGCATTTTCTTAACAGTTGTTTTTTATCAGAGGATATTTGCAAGTTGTTCTTTTATTTTTTCAAGCTCATCTTTCATTTGTACTACCACCCTTTGAATGTTGGCATCGTTTGCTTTTGAGCCAATAGTATTGATTTCACGACCTATTTCCTGAGTTATGAATGATAACTTCTTGCCATTTGCCTCTGTCTCTTTAAGGGTTTCGATGAAATAATCGAGGTGCTTAGCTAAACGAACCTTCTCTTCGGTAATGTCTAACTTTTCTAGATAATAAATAATCTCCTGCTCAAATCGATTGGAATCGAGGGTATTATTAGATACAAATTCATTAACCGAAAGGCGCAACTTCTCTCTGAACTGGGTGTTTCTGTTATCTTCAAAATCACTCAGGTCATTTAGAAGTTTCCTGATATTTCTCTCCCTTATGAAGAAATCATTTTGCAGTAAATCGCCCTCATGTACTCTGAATTGTTCTAATTCGGCGATAGCTTGTGTAAGGCATTTGCGTATAGATTCCCACTCAGTTTCGGTAAGAAGTTCACGCGAAGGCTTTAATACATCAGGGAATTTGAAAACAGCCGACAATATCTCGCTATCAGCTACCTGTACAACGTCGGATATCCCTTTAAGTTCTTTGTAATAAGCAATTACAAGAGGTTTGTTCACTATAGAAGGTAGTTCATTTTCAAGATAATCAATATTGGCCAGCAATTCAATTTTACCCCTTTCAAGCTTCTTAGAGATAATACCTCTTATATCAGCTTCTTTCTCCCGGAAAGAGGGCGGTAACTTTAAACTTAAATCTAACTGCTTACTATTTAAAGACTTAATTTCAATTGTTACAGTTTTACCACTTAAATTAGTGGTGCTTTTTCCAAAGCCTGTCATTGACCTGAGCATACGAACTATTTTATTGCAAAATTAACTATTATTTGGTTGCTGCTCCTCATGTGGCAATATTACTTTATATGGAAAATCTTTAATTTGGTTCAGTAATGTATAATTCCATTTGCTTTTAATGGCATTAGTATTAATTTTGCTAAGGAAGTAATTAGAGTCTGAACCTGAAAAACACAGTTTATGTTGCGAGCGATAATAATAGACGATGAAGAGAATTCAAGAGTTAGCCTTAAACACATGCTAAGTATTAATTGTCCTGATGTAGATGTTGTAGGCGAAGCATATAATGTGGAAAGTGGCATAGCGTGTATTAGAAATTATAAGCCTGAGCTGGTTTTTCTGGACATAAAAATGCCTGACGGAACAGGGTTTGATTTATTGAATAAAGTAATGCCTGTAAACTTTAGAATTGTATTTGTTACTGCTTTCGAGGAATATGCCATGAAAGCGTTCAAGTACAATGCAATAGATTATATCACAAAACCGATTGACTCGGAAGAGTTAAAGAATGCTGTTGATAAAGTTACATCATATCAGGGTGGAGACACAATAAATGAAACTATTAAGCTTCTTGTTGATGCAATGAGTCGTACTCCGGTTCATTCAAATAGAAAACTGGTTCTAAAAACTCTTAATACTGTTCATGTTGTAGAAATTGATAAGATTATTAGATGCGAATCTGATAGGAATTATACAGTTTTCCACCTCGATGGTGATGAAAAAATTGTAATTTCTAGATCTTTGAAAGAGTATAGCGATTTACTTGAGAGTCATAACTTTTTCAGAGTGCATAACTCACACATGATAAATCTCAATTATCTGCGTAAGTTTATGAGAGATGAATTAATCTGCATTTTAAAAGATGAGACTGCAATACCAGTTTCATACCGTAAAAGAGACGAGCTTTTAGATGCCATAAAAACACTATAATTTTACAGTTATCAGCTAAAACCATACGTTTGATAACTCAAACCATACGTTTGATAAAAAAGTCACTTTACTCTTTTTAGTTTTTGTTATTTAGCAAACTGGAAATAACAATACTAAAATTGTGAAGAGAAATAGCATAGTGTCTTTTAAGAATAGATTGTTTTTCGGAAGATCTTTTTTTTCGTCGGATATTATAAAGATTGACGAAACAAGTATTACTATGCAGCGACGGAGATTACTATTTACCACCTTATTTGCTGTCTCAATTCCTCTTGTTAATGTCAGGTGTGTAACTGTAACCAGAAGAAAATTAGGTGCAGAAATAAAAGTTGAATCAGTTTCAAATTGCACTTTTCAAAGCAGCGGTTACAACTACAAATCGGCATGCCGTATAAAACATCTTATTCTACAGTAATTATTTCAGCTTTTACCTTTCATGGTTAAACTTTTTTAGTCAGGTATCTCTTTTTATTTAACTTTGTAAGTGTGGTATTTCTTTAATAATGAAGAGTAGTTCAAAAGTGAAACGATCAGGCACCATCAAGGAACCTATCAGGGAAATATCAAAGCCTAAGGTTGCCTTATTTGATTCTCAAGCCGATATACTTGCAGCTATGCATGATGATATAGCTATGGCAAAAAAGAGCATCTACCTCGAAATTTACAGGGTAGCCTATGACTTTATTGGCGAGCAGTTCAGAGATATACTAGCAGTTAAGTGTCAACAGGGTTTAACGGTTAAGCTTTTGCTAGATTCATGGGGAACTCCTCCTGCACCTTCATTCTTCGATCCCATAATTAAGAACGGGGGTGAGGTTAAATTCTTCCGCAAGATGAAGTTTGGTGTAGATTTCTTCACCAAAAATCATCGTCGGAATCATCGTAAGATCCTTGTAGTTGATGATGAGATATCATACATTGGATCTTCAAATCTAACAGGCTATTCAATTAACTGGCGAGAGGTTTGTTTGAGAATTGAAGGGCCAATTGCATCCATATTCAGGAAAACTATACAGGATAGTGCAAAGCTTTATGATAAGTATATCTTTAATAAGTTCTCGTACAAAAAAATCATTCATTATGATGGTTTTGAGATAATTCAGGATCTTCCGTCAATATACCGACAGCAAATAAAGAAGAGGTATGAAAAGCTGATTCAAAAGGCCAGAAATGAGATTATTATTGAAACACCTTACTTCTTGCCGGGTTTTAAACTGCGAAGGTATCTTGCTCAGGCTGCTCGTAGAGGAGTGAATGTTACTGTTATTATGCCACGCCATTCGGATGTAAAAATTGTTGATCTGCTCCGCGATAAGTACCTGAAGTTCTTTTATAAAAGCGGACTGAACATGTTCTTCTACACTGAAAGTAATTTACATGCCAAGTGCTTACTTATTGATAGAGAAATTTATACTGTTGGATCGGCTAATTTCGACTACCGGAGTTTTAGATATCAGCATGAAATTGTGTTACTTGGTACTCACAAAGAGGTTGTTGACCTGGTGTATCAGCACCTGCAACAGAGTCTAATAGGATGCATCCCTTTCGACTATACCGCATACCTTCGTCGGCCACTTATTGAAAAGGTATTCGGATGGTTATTATTGCCTTTCAGGCACTTGTTTTAAGCAAACATATTACTTAGAAAAGCAAAAGCAGGAAGTTAAAATCATAACTTCCTGCTTTGTTATCCAAACACATCTTACTGAATTGATATCTCTCTTTTAATTACAGCATCTTCTCTTCTAGGTAAAGTGATCTTTAAAATGCCATTTTGGTAATCGGCGCCAATCTTATCAGTATCAACAGTCTTTGGTAATACAAAGCTCCTGTTAAGATTTTGGCGGTTAAACTCTCTTCTTACATATTTTTCTTCATTAGCATCCTGCTGTTTCAGTTCAGCAGTAATGTTAAGTGTTTGCTGCTCCAGGTTAATGTGGATATCTTCCTTTGCAAAGCCGGGTGCCGATAATTCAATCACAAATCCATTGTCATTGTCATATATATTTGCCGGATACTCGTACTTCCCGTTTTCACGTAACGAGTTTGCAAAGAACTGGTCAATTAAACTTAAAGCCGGTTGATTAAATCTTATCATATTCATTGTGTTATCCTCCTTTATTTTTTGTTATTTTTATTCACCAGTTTTCAATTCTTGTGCCAAAGCAAAAAAGTAACCCGGAAACACCATAAAACGGACAAAATGACACGGAATGCTAATGCATATATTGCCTCTTCGGACAAAATGGCTGAATTATTAATGAATAATTATTTCTATTTTTGAGATGCAATTAACCAACCAATTTTAGTGCTTTCTACGTTATAAATTTATGGCAAGTCAACATCGGGCTATTCTTAAAATATTTGCTTTCAAGAGGGTAATGATTCCGGTTATTCTCGGATTGGCTGTTATAGTTTATATGATAATCGGAGATCTCTCAAATGGTGATTTGAGAAAGATTACCATAACGTGGAATTCTATTGTATTCTTCATATTAGCTGTACTGATGATTGCAGTAAGGGATATTGCATACATGTACAGAATAAGACTATTAACCAACAACGCATTTTCATGGCGGAAGGCATTTCAGGTTATATTTCTGTGGGAATTTGCATCAAGTGTAACTCCCTCTGTTGTTGGAGGATCGGCAGTTGCAATATTTATTCTTACGAAAGAAAAAATAGGTACAGGAAGAGCAACAGCAGTTGTTATGGTAACTGCGCTACTTGATGAGTTCTTTTATATAATTTTAGTGCCACTGACTTTCATACTTGCAGGTTTCGACAGACTTTCAGTAACCGGTCATACCTTTTCTCTTTTTGGATTGCCATTAAGTACGATGGGTATTTTCCTGGTAGGTTATTCGTTAATTGCCTTTATTACTCTTCTTCTCTCTTATGGGGTATTTGTGAATCCTTCAGGACTAAAATGGCTACTATTGAAAGTAACGGGCTTAAAGTTGCTTCGACGGTTTAAAGAAGCAGCTGAACATACAGGCGATCAACTTATTGAAGCTTCGATTGGCTTTCGTAGTAAGTCGTACCACTTCTGGTTAAGGGCATTAGGGGCCACAGCATTATCATGGACAGCAAGATTTTTAATTGTTAATTTCCTTATTGTAGCTTTTACAGGTGCAAGTCATCTTGGTGATCACTTCTTAATTATGGCTAGACAGTTAATGATGTGGGTGATAATGCTCATTAGTCCAACTCCCGGCGGTAGTGGTATAGCCGAATTCTTCTTCCCTGTATTTCTTCGAGAATTTATTGCCGGCACTAACCGCGATTTAACTACAATAGTTGCTCTTTCGTGGCGGTTGTTATCATACTACCCCTATCTTATAATTGGTGCATTTGTGTTGCCTTTCTGGTTGCGTAGAGTGTATCTTGGCCGTAAGCTTATCACCTTTAAGAAGTAGTTTAACACAACCATTGCTTCATAACCACTTGGTTTATCGTGTTAGCATAAAAAACAAAAGGCTGACTTTATTTTTAAAAGCCAACCTCCTGTTAATTATATCGCATGCATTGTATTTTATCCGCAGTGGAAGTACTTATCCACTAACTCCTGCATTTTATCTTTGTTGCAATGAACCTGATCGCGAAGGTTGTGGTCGTTATAGCTTCTGAGCTTTCTTGCAACTCCTTCAATTACACTCTTTGGGAACACATCATATTTCAAATAAATATCAGCCTGTTGTTCTAACCTGTCAGCCGAGTCCCAACATGACACAGGTAACTGTTTTAGTTGCGATACTTTCTCTTTATGTTCATCATCAAAGATGTTAACATCAACATACCATTTAGAGGCAAGATCAAGTGCTTCTTTCATCTCATGTCCATGGCGAACAGCAACTGTTAATCCTGCAAGCAGAAGATATATATCAGCTGAACCGTCAGGACATCTGAACTCAACAGTCTGTAGTTGTGAATGATCGAGTTTTGTTTGAGGTTCTTTAGGGTTTGCGTTATAAATCATGTTATTATCGCCGGTCCAGCCTAATGGTACCCTCACAAGTACACTGCGATTTCTGTCGCCCCAGCAAATATTTGTTGGGGCTTCCTGATGCGGAACAAGACGGAAATATGAGGTAGGATTAGCATTACCAAAGGCAGTAAGCGACGGAGCAAGGTCAAGATAGCCTGCAATGGCTTTACGTGCTGTATCGCTTAGTTTACCATTTGCAATCATCTGGTTTTTACCATCCTTAACCAGTTTAGTGTGAATATGTAGTCCGCTGCCTGCTTTACCAACTGTAATTTTAGGCGCAAAAGTAACTGTTACTCCGTATTTGTATGCTAAACAACGAAGTATCCATTTAGCAATAACCAATTGATCGGCTGCATCTTCTAAATTAGTGGGCATAAATTCGATTTCATTTTGCTCATACAGTTTGCCTGCCTGAGTAAAATTCCCTACCTCCGAGTGGCCATATTTTATAAGGCAACCTGCTTTTGCCATTGCATTCATCGCTTCGGTTCTTAAGAACTCCCACTTTGCAAAAGGCGCTGATTCATGATACCCTTTTTGATCAACAGCCGGATATATGTCTTCAATGTCGCTAATAATATAATATTCCAATTCTCCCATTACTTCGTAAGAGAGGCCGGTTTTATCTTTCAAAACCTTATGAGCTTTTCTCAGTATGTATTCAGGTGAACTTTCAAGAGGTTCGCCATCTTTATTGTAATATGAGCATAGTATATCAATTGATGCAACATCCGAAAATGGGTTAACGAAAGCTGTTCTGTAACGAGGCACAACATAAAGATCACTTGAACCTGCCTGAATGAAAGGGAACAGACTTGAACCATCAACTCTTTCGCCGGTAGTGAGAATGCTGTTTAAATGATCAATTGAGCTTATTACAAAATTTAATGTCTTTAACCGTCCATCACCGCCAACATATCTGAAGTTAACCATCTCTATATTATGATCAACAATGTATTTGACTAAATCGGCTTTTGTGAATTCTGACGAAGGTTTATTCAGATATTGAACCAAGGGATTAGGGTTCATCTCAGCGAAATTTTTCATGATCCTGGTAGTTTTACTTGCACTATATTGTTGTATTCTATTGATTTAAAAAGTTATCAAAATTAGAAAGTTTTTCTTAGAAACAAGAGGACCTCAATTAATATATTTATAAATGCTGCAAATCACTAAGCAGGATAATTAATTACTACTTTTACAGACTTATAAAACCTGCAATTTCAATAAAATGAACTCTTTCGAATTAGTGTTCTTTAGTGGTTTTATCATTTTCATTATAGGTTTTCTACTTCTCGATCTGGGTGTCTTCGACAAAAGGAATCACTTGGTTAGTTTTCCAAATGCCTTGTTTTACACCTGCTTATGGATAGCAGTATCATTGCTTTTTTATCTCTTTTTAAGGTATCATGGTGAACTAATTCATCTTGGCGAAGATGGAAATATTGATCTATTGAAAGAGCTTGTTAAGCGTTACGGTCATCCAATTAAAATTGATAATCTCAGTTACGAAAGTGCTCTTGCTATATACAGGAAGAATCTGGCTCTCGAATTCTTGTCAGGTTATATCATCGAAAAGATGCTATCGGTCGATAATATCTTCGTTATGATAGTTATTTTTTATGCATTTAAGGTTAATCCACTGTATTATAGAAGAGTTTTGTTTTATGGAATCCTGGCTGCCATTGTTTTCAGGTTTATATTCATTTTCTCTGCATCAGCACTCATTCAAAACTTCCATTGGATTCTCTATATATTCGGCTTAATCCTCATATATACTGGAATTAAGATGACTCTTACCAGCGAAACTGTAAATATAAATGTAAAGGATCATCCTGTTGTTAGACTTGCATCAAGGTACTTCCCGATCTATCCAAAGTTTGTACGACATCACTTTTTCGTCCGTAAGGGAGGTAAGCTGCTTCTCACACCACTTTTCATAGTTCTGATGGTAATTGAGTTTTCCGACGTTGTGTTTGCAATTGATTCAATCCCTGCAATATTTGCCATAACCAATGATCCCTATATTATCTTTTTTTCAAACATATTTGCAGTGTTGGGACTCAGAGCAATGTTCTTTATCCTGATCAGGGTTATGGATTTCTTCAGATTTCTGAAGGTAGGATTAGCAGTGCTGCTTATTTTTATTGGAGCTAAGATGTTGGTTGCCCACTATCTCAAATCAATAGGTTTCACCACTGTACATTCACTTTGGATTATCCTCTCAATTCTGTTCATCAGTATAGTTTTATCTTTGATCTTCCCCGAGAAAAAGAGTGAATAAAACATTTGCGTAATTAACACCAACCAGGGTATTATTATTAAACACAAAGCCCTGTAAGGATTTATTTACAGGGCTTTCAGTCGGGATGAAAGGATTCGAACCTTCGACCTCTTCGTCCCGAACGAAGCGCGCTGCCAGGCTGCGCTACATCCCGATGCTTTATTCCGAAACCGGACGATTAGTCTTATGATGCCACAAAATTACTACTTTTTTATAAAAATCAAATCATGTTTAACTCTATAACGGTATTACAGGGAGGCATTTTTCCTCCTGAGAGAAACAACTATTGGGACCATTTCTACCTGCTGCCCAAAGCTATATTAGTATACTTGTTAATCGTTTTTCGAGTATTCCTTAATCTTATGTTCAGAGTACTGAGTTTTACATGTTTTAATCCCAAAAATAAGGTATGCAGGGCAAAAACTTAATAAGGCGGTTAGAGATAATACAACTGCAGCAATAATAGCGGCAATAGCAAGTGCTCCACTTATTGCATTTGAAAAGTACAAATAAATAAGAGTTGCAGCAAATGCAAATCTGATGATGCGGTCAACAATTCCTACATTAGGTTTCATGGTTGTTTGTGTTTAAGATTATATTTTCCTGATTATATTTTTCAGCATGCAATTCTGTTGGTTATTACATCCATACAACTATATGAACAAGTACCCTTGTATTTTTGTGCGCATTCTGCACACTGAATAAATAGAACATGACATGAATTGTTAGAACAGTTGGTATGACTATCGGCAGGGTTTCCGCATTGATGGCATTTGGATATTATTTTACCATCGACAGTTTCACCAAGACGTTCATCAAATACAAAGTTTTTACCTGTGAACTTTGAAGTTAATCCTGCATTCTTTATCTGTTGAGCATATTCAATTATGCCTCCATAAAGCTGTCCTACATTCTCAAATCCATGATGTAGTAAAACTGAACCAGCTTTCTCGCACCTGATTCCACCAGTACAGTACAACAGTATTTGCTTATCCTTTTGATCCTTCAAATCATTGAGGACTATTTTTATAGCATCTCTGAAAGTCTCTGCATCAGGGCAGATTGCATTAGTAAACCTACCTATCTCGCTTTCGTAATTATTTCGCATATCAACCACTATCGTACCGGGAGCACCAACCAGTTCATGAAACTCAAAAGCGTTAAGATGTTTACCGACTTTCGAAAAATCATACTCACGATCGTCAAGTCCGTCAGCAACTATTTTTGGCCTGACACGTATTGTTAGCTTATAGAATGACTTACCGTCATCAACTATTGCATATTTGACAGGAACATCTTTGAGATAAGCAATAGACTGAAGGTGGTTTAAAAATTGCGGCATATTATGTTCAGGCACGCTCATTTGAGCATTAATTCCTTCCTTGGCAACATAAATTCTTCCAAAGCAATTAAGTTTAAACCAAGCTTTGTAAATCTCATCTCTGAACAGGGCAGGGTCATCAATATTAACATACTTGTAGAATGAGATAGTTCGGCGTATGAAGTTTTCTGAATGCAGCCGCTTCTTCAGTATATCATTGTTTATTCTATTTTCAAGTAACATGATTTGTAAATTCTGTTTAAATGTGTATCTCCTTTAAACGCCCCTGGTAAATCACACAGTAACATAACCTATGTTTGAATTCGTATCTCTTTCAACTGCCCCCTGATAGATTATTTATCTGTACGGAATAGCCGGAACAAAACGGTTTGGGTTAAAAAACATTGATTAACAGCACTTTGTTTGGAGAGAGGTGAAATAAAAAGAGACTGCCTATAATTGACAGTCTCTTTTGCTGGTCTCCCCGGAAGGACTCGAACCTTCGACCCAATGATTAAGAGTCATTTGCTCTACCAACTGAGCTACGGAGAGTTATTTTTAAGAGGTGCAAAATTAAAAAAATAATTGTTTAACCGCTTAATATTTTTTAAAAAAAGGGATAAGCAACTCTTTCTCATCCCTTTTAATAATTCATTTGACTAGTAGAAGTGTGGTAATCAAAGGATTAAACTTCCATAAAATTATAATGACTTTATCTCTGCAACAAGTTTTTGTAGTGTTGCTTTAGCATCGCCAAATAACATACGGTTCTTTGGATGGTAGAACAGGTTGTTTGGAATAGCTGCATATCCTGCTGCCATACTACGTTTCATAACAATTATATTCCGTGCATCCTGAGCTTTGATGATAGGCATACCGTAAATAGGACTTGATGGATCATCTTCAGCAGCAGGGTTAACAACATCGTTTGCTCCTATTACAATAACAACATCAGTATTAGCCATTTCATTGTTTGCATCTTCCATTTCAACAAGCTTTTCATAAGGAACATCAGCTTCTGCGAGAAGAACATTCATGTGTCCCGGCATACGTCCGGCAACAGGATGAATAGCATACTTAACTTCAACACCTTTGTCTGAGAGCAAATTATCGAGGTCGTGGCATAAATGCTGTGCCTGAGCAACAGCAAGTCCGTAACCTGGCACTATATAAACCTTTTGCGAATAGCTTAAAAGTACAGCCGAATCACTTAATGAGATCTCTTTCACTGTTTTATCAGCAGCTTCTGTACCTCCACCGGCAGTACCACCAAAGGCACCAATAATTACATTAAGCAGCGAGCGGTTCATTGCGTTACACATTAGTATTGTTAGAATAGTACCTGCTGAACCAACCAGAATACCTCCTGTTAACATTGCCTGATTGTCGTAGAGGAAACCACCCATAGCAGCAGCAACGCCTGTAAAAGAGTTAAGAAGTGATATTACAACCGGCATATCTGCGCCTCCAATAGGCATAACAAATGTAACTCCGTAAATAAGAGCTGCAAGGGCAAACAGATATAGTGGCCATGTACCTGTTTGTGGATTCATTAGCATTATTACTACCAGAGCAACAAGCAAAAGAATCAGGAACGATAAGTTAATAACTCTGAGTGCAGGATTTTTAATGTCACCTAAGCGTCCGTCGAGCTTGAGGAATGCTATCATACTACCTGCAAAAGATACACTACCAATCATCAGCCCTAAAAGTATAGCTACCGAAGCTCCGGAGAACATGTTTGTAGCACCGGCTTCGATCATTTGGGTTTGTATGTGAGGGAATTCCATTAGCGAAATCAAGGCAGCACATGCACCACCCATACCATTGAAGATTGAAACCATTTGAGGCATAGCTGTCATCTTAACTTTAACCGATGCATACCAGCCAATAAAAGAGCCTATAGCAAGAGCTGCAACAATAAGCGGAATATTGCCTATACTTTTGCCATCCATACGATGGAAGAGGATAGTAAAGACAATAGCAGCAGTCATTCCGGCTGCAGCCCATAAATTACCCGATCTTGCTGTAGCAGGATGACTTAATCTTTTAAGCCCAAGAATAAATAATACCGATGCCCCAAGATAGGAGATCTCAAGTATTGAATTTTGAATTGAAAATATCTCGTTCATGTGCGCCTCCTACTTTTTCTTTTTCTTAAACATTTCGAGCATACGGTCGGTAACAACAAATCCACCAACCACATTTAAGGTTCCTAGTATAACAGCAAGGAAACCTAACACAAGAGCAAGTGTACTTTCGGCATGCCCCATAACTATTATGGCTCCGATTATAACAACTCCATGAATTGCATTACTACCCGACATTAAAGGAGTATGTAGAACTGCAGGTACATGCGAAATAACCTCTATTCCCAGGTAAACCGATAGAACGATAATAAAAATCAGGTCTCTGTTATCCCAGAAGAATTGTAAAATTTCAGTCATATTGTTTGAATATTTGAATATGTTGTGTTACAGTTTTATTGTGCAGCAAAATATATTCTGATACAAAGATATTTGTGCTTATTGCAGCAGACTTTTAACCCTTTCGTTAACAATCTCCTTGTTATGAGTTATTGCTGTCCCTTTCACCAGATCATCTTCCCAGTTGAGGTTGAGAGTTCCTTCTTTACTGATAATAAGTTTAAGGAAGTTAATCATGTTTTTACCAAACATGCGGCTTGCATCGGTAGGCATATCAGTTGGCAGCATTGAGTTGCCAATGACTTTAACTCCATTGTGAATTATTGTTTGGTTATCAACAGTTACTTCACAGTTGCCTCCTGTAGATGCAGCCAGATCAATGATTACCGAACCGGGGTTCATTGATTCAACAGTCTCTTTTTTAATAAGCAATGGAGCGCGTTTGCCCGGTATTTGAGCGGTACAGATGATGACATCCGATTTTACTGCCTGATCATGAATAGCTTTAGCCTGACGGGCTTTAAATTCGTCGGTCTGTTCAACTGCATAACCACCTGCCGATTTATCATCAATAGCACCTTCTACTTCAACAAACTTGCCACCTAAGCCAACAACTTCCTCTTTAACTGCAGCCCTAACATCAAAAACATAAACTACTGCACCGAGTTTACGGGCGGTAGCTATTGACTGTAATCCTGCAACTCCTGCTCCTAAGATAAGTACATTTGCAGGTTTAATAGTACCTGCAGCAGTCATAAACATTGGGAAGAACTTTGGGAGGGTGTTAGCAGCGGTAAGCACTGCCTTATAACCTGCCACTGTAGCCATTGATGATAAGATGTCCATTGCTTGTGCACGGGTTGTGCGTGGTACAATATCCATACTGAATGCAGTAATGTTCTTTTCGGCAAGCTGTTTTGCAAGTGTAGTATTAAAATATGGGTTAAGAACCGACATAATAACTTTACCTTCTGTCATCATTCCAATCTCCTCATCCGTAGGTGGCTGAATCTTTATAAGTATGTCGGATTTTGTAATAACTTCAGCCTTTTCGGCAATCCTGGCACCTGCATTAATATAATCATTATCAGATGCAAACGATCGTGTACCGGCTCCCTTTTCAACCAGCATTTCCACATTCATCTTAACAAGTGTCGATACACTCTCAGGTAATAAGGCTACTCTGTTTTCGCCGGCATTTTCAACAAGTACTCCTATTGTCATAACAGTAGGTTTTGATTTTAACTTAAAAAAGTAAAAGTAAGAAGATTTTCAATTGTGTTATATATTAAATCAGCCTGCAAGTCAAAATATCAGTCTTCCAACTTTTTTCTGACTCGCTCTATAAACAGATAAAGCAAATAATGTTTCGTGACAAAGTTCAATTTTTGTTGTTAAACTTATATGAACAAGAAGAGATACCTTCAGATACTGGTATATTTTGCCAGAACAGATAACCACCCTGATGATTCGGAAATCAATTTGATCTATCACATTGGTGAGCGTATTGGTTTAAAAAAAGAAGAGATAGAAGAGATCATTGATACTGATCCTCAATGGGAACCCGAGCTCCCAAAAAGTGAGGTTGAGAGGTTTATTTTATTTGATGATATACTGGATTTAATAAGTGCCGATCAGAAATTAACCGACAGAGAGGAGAGTGAGGCACGAAAGATTGCAGAGAAACTTGGATTCCTGCCTTCGATGGTAGATGAAATTTTCAAGAATTTACGTCGCCAGCTAAACGAAGGAATTACTATCAATAAACTAAATGATACTGCTAATACTAATAAAAGCAATCCACTGAGTTATGGTAAATACAATAAGTAGTGCAATTGAGCACATGGGTTATGAATACCAGATTGTGGTTGAAAACTCCATGATGGCGGTGTTAAGGATGGCAATTGCTCTCCCGAATGCTAAAACTGACTGTATTATAGATATTAGAATACCCGAAAAGATTGTAGCAATATTTGTTATTTGTCCGGTTAATATTCCTGAAGCAGGCAGAAAGCGTGTGTCGGAGTTTATAACAATGGCAAACTACGGATTGATACTTGGTAGTTTCGAGATGGATATGGATGACGGCGACCTGAGGTTTAAAACATCTTTCCTCTATTCAAATGATGATGAGCCTGAAACAGTTTTTAATCAACACCTTTTTAACTCATTGCATACTATGGATAAGTATTTTCCTGGAATAATGGCAGTGCTCTTTGCAGGTCTGGACCCTAAAATTGCCATTAGTCAGATTAACAACATAATAGATCCTAAGATGAATTAACAACTACTCCTACAGGCATTAACTATTGTTTGTCGTAACATGTTTTCAGGGGGATTTTGTAGCTTTGCATAAAGTTCTGAATATGTCGGAAGAGAAAAAACATGATCATCATAACAAGTCTGCACTTTCAGAAAGAGAGGGCATACCTCAGCCTCCATCAATTAACGAAAATGCTGTTAAGGCATTTGCTAACAAACGAGCCGTTTTAAAAACAGATGACTATTTTGAGGGAATAATCAATTTCGACAGGGCAATTTTCAGCCGGGCAATAACTCTTATAGAAAGTTCACACCCCGATCATCAGGCAGTAGCTCAGGAGCTTGTTGCAAGATGTTTACCTTATTCAGGAAACTCAATGCGAATTGGCATTACAGGTGTGCCCGGGGCAGGAAAGAGTACCTTTATCGAAGCATTAGGAACACATATAACAAACCTTGGTCACAAACTTGCAGTGCTTGCTATTGATCCAAGTAGTGCACGCTCTAAGGGAAGCATCTTAGGCGATAAAACCCGAATGGAGGAATTATCGGTTAATCCCAACGCGTTTATCAGACCTTCACCATCGGCAGGTTCTTTGGGTGGTGTTGCCCGAAAAACCAGAGAGACGATCATTCTTTGTGAAGCTGCAGGTTTTGACACAATATTTGTAGAAACTGTGGGAGTAGGGCAGTCGGAGGTTGCAGTACACTCTATGGTCGACTTCTTTCTGCTAATACTTATAGCAGGAGCCGGCGATGAACTTCAGGGTATTAAGAGGGGGATTATGGAAATGGCCGATGCTGTAGCAGTAAATAAGGCCGATGGCGATAATAAGATAAAAGCTCAAATAGCCAAAAGCCAGATATTAAACGCTTTGCACTTCTTCCCTAAGCCCGATTCGGGATGGGGGCCAAAAACTGTAACATGCTCTGCAAGAGATCATGAGGGAATTGGCGATATATGGGATATGCTCGAAGATTATAAGAACTTCACCACGAACAACACTTACTTTGAAAAGAAACGATCACTCCAGTCGGAGCAAATAATGTATGAATATATAAACTACATGTTGTATGATCGCTTTTATAGAGATTCTGAAATAAGAACGATGCTTGTTGATGCGCGCGAAATGATCGCGAATAAATCACATAGTCCCTACCAGGCAGCTCAATTGCTTCTTGAAAAATACTTCAACAAGAACCAATAGTCTGCTGTTAAGCAAATAAGCCCCATTGCAAAGGCTCGCTACCTTCCTGTGCATAGTAGCCCGCCTGATTGTATGAATATTCACTTATCTCTTCACCATCATCAACGAGAAAAGATATAAGTTTGCCTGTGCAAGGATCTTGTATTACCGTAATAAGGCTGTTTGAGTTCTTATAGTCAACCGCGAGGAGTCCCGAAATATTAGCAAATAGGTCCATATTATAGTTTTTATTGTTAAAACTGCTACTGAATGTCAGCAAGTTATAATTCTTAACAGAAATGCTTACATAAAGTTTAGTTAATGTTACATAATTCCCACATTTTTTTTAAAATAATGAAAATCAAGTGATTTAACGACTTTTTAAGTCTTATTTCTAGTGTTTTTCGCATCAAGTACTCATCCTTATGGGGTGTTTATAAATCTTTTCAAATAAAATAATTGTATTCTGACCATAATCTGCTTTGCAACTTTAAATTTTGCTCACCTATTGCCTTTATACTAATAAGTTATTCAATGTAAGGTATACCGGTGATTTATAGTAGTTTATTCAAGATTTATTCAAGATATATTCAAGATATATTCAGGATTTTTTCCTGGTTTATTCGTGATTCATTCGTGATTCATTTGTCTTACGTTCTGTTTAGGTTCTGTACAGGTACTGTTTACGTTCTGTTTAACATCTGTAATGAAGTGTACCTGAAACGAACCTGAACAGAAGCAAAACAGAGCCTAAACAGAGCCTGAGCCAAATCATTCTCAAATGGAGTGCATATTGATTCCATAGGCCATTACCGGCAGAGTGCATCATAACATAAGGAATATGCATTAGCATTACGGAATAATCATTCCTCGGATCAAATCCTTGAAAATCCTGGTAACGCCATTCTTAAAAGGGCATTTAGGTTAATAACAGAACTATTAACTCAATGTTTATTGGTTGCTCAATAATGCAAGATTAGATATACGATATAATAGTCTTGCTCCTACGTTGGCATCCCATTCGTCATCGCCCGGTGATACTTCATTTAAATCGAAACCCACGATGGTGCGTTTTGATTCAACAACCTTTTCAATTAAATAGATCAACTCTTCAAATTTCAATCCCCCCGGTACCGGAGTCCCAGTGTTTGGACACAATTGAGGATCCAGCCCATCAATATCAATGCTTAAATAAATTTTTGATGGTAACTTACTTACTATTTCCTCAACTACCTTACTCCAGCTCTCACCCTTAAACTGCTTTCTTTTCAGGTCATAATCGAAGAAGGTAGTAACGCGTTCGTCAGAATTAATGAGATCGATCTCAGCTTCACAATAATCCCTTATTCCCACCTGAACCAGATTTTCAACCTGTGGTACTTTTAATGCATTGTACATTATGGAAGCATGTGAAAATTCAAGTCCTTCATAGGCTACTCTTAAGTCAGCATGTGCATCAATATGCAGTATCCCAAAGGATTCATGTTTTTCAGCAACCGCCTGTATAAGACCTAACGGGGTGCTGTGATCACCTCCTACTACTGCAACAAGTTTACTTTGATTGAGATGTTTCAGCGCCTGATTTTTAACCCATTCATTTACATAAAGTCCACCGGCATTAATGTCCTTTCTTAATGCCGCCATCTTTAAATCCTTCGTAGGGTCAATCCCTTCAACATGCATCGCAATGTACTCTTCAGCCTTCAATCTTAAGTTGTTGCTCATTGAAAATATTTCATCGCTTATCTCCTCCATTGCAATACCATATTTCCAGGCATTTGGTACAGTAGGGTCATAAAGATCTACCTGAAATGATGCATCGAATATTGCCTTTGGACCATTGGCAGTCCCCGAACTATATGAAACTGTAACCTCCCATGGCACAGGAATCATTACCAGACTTGCTTCATCAACAGTGAAAGGAAGTCCATAAATGTTATTACCGGTTCCTACACCATTGGGATCGAATGAGCTGATTTTGTCAAGTTTATTCATCGTAGTAAATTAAGATACAAAGTTATGAAGAAATACTCGTTGAGCACTACCAATGTGCTTTCAGGTTAAGTTGAGATGACATTAAAGTATTGTAAGTTAACAACCTTTTATGGTGTAAGGTTATTGATTTTTTTAAATTCGTTGATGATAGTGTATTAAAGAGGCTTAAGATGAATTTCTACACCATTATTTTAATAAAAAGATGCGCAATTTTGTTAAGATTGTAACCCTTAATGTTATAAAAATGAAAAAGCTCTTTACTTTAGTTTTTGTGCTGTTTCTTATAAACATAGCTCACAGCCAGTCTGGCCGCGATCTTCTTAACAATTTTCGCAAAAGCGAATCAAACATTGTCTACTGGCAGAACTATGTTGAAACCAACCTCTCATTAGAGCAGCTAGTTGACAGGATCATTGAATCGTGCTATTTCAAGGACATCGACGTATCAGGGTTCAAGGTTGTTTGCGAGCTCAAGCCATATAAACTAAATTATATGCAGTATAGCTCATCTGTTCTCGACAATACACCTGTTTATTTGACGCAAAATCTTATAACGGCAAGTGTAATCTTCGAACTCTCAGATAATAGATATAGTGTGGTAATTAAAAATATCAATCTGATTGACAATACACCTGATAAACTTGGAGTGGTAACAACACTTGAGGAGTATGTGCTAAACCGCCAGCAGGATCTTAAAATACAGCCTTTTAGAGTAGGTAGTGATATTCTCAATAAGGATTTTATCAATAAAACCACCTTTAGTCAGCTTATTTCAGGCTTCTAAGTGAGATTTCTCTTATATTCATCTTAGTACGTTTTATCTTAAAAAGGTGCCTTTTTATCAGATAGTGTGACTTTTATTGTAAAAATGTTACGATAAGAGTTAAATAGAACGTAAAACGTATTATATTTGCCGTCAGGTATTGTAATATTGATATGAATAAGGAGACAAAAAACGGTGAAGTTATAAACGAAACTAAGACTAGCAAGCGCGCATCCATTATCATAGAGGCAGGAAGGGCTCTATTCTGGAAGCATGGTTTTAAGAGGGTTTCGGTAGAAGAGATCTGCCAAAATGCAGGCATCAGTAAGATGACATTCTACCGTTTCTTCAGCAATAAGACCGAGCTTGCAAAAGCAATATTTCAGAAAGAGGTTAATAAAGGGCTTCAAGATTTCAGGAATATTCTGAATGAGGATACGACTACACCTGCCGAAAAAATAAGAAAAATGATCATGCTTAAAATTGAGGGTGTGCATGATATAAGTAATGAATTCCTGATGGATTTCTATAAAAACCCTGAGCTTGGACTAAAGGATTTCATTGAATCGGAGACTGCCCGAGTGTGGCAGGAGATTATATTGGATTATAAAATTGCTCAACAGAAAGGCATTTTCAGAGCCGATTTTAAACCTGAACTGATGTTTGCTCTGTCACAAAAAATGGCAGAAATAGTGACAGATAAAAACCTGATCTCTTTATACAATAACGCTGAGGAGATGCTTATTGACCTAACCAATTTAATTATTTATGGAATTACGGGAGCTACAAAAGATGCTTAAAAAACAATTTATCTTCCTGTTTGTGTTTTTGCCACTGATAGCTTTTTGTGATAGTGGTGTTAATGATAGCATTATTAGGGTTCGAAAGGACACTTCATTCTTTATCGGGCAAGTCTCATTGTGGACTCTCTATACCACCGGCGACTATCCTATATGGGTTGGAGCACAATATTTACCACAATTTGAATATAGTAAACCAATCGGTTCTAAAAATCTTTTTGATCTGCAGGTAGCGGCAAAAATCAGTGGCTCGTTTGGCTATTTAGATCCGGCAATAACTTGGGCTGAAGGATTTTCGGATATGTATCGCGCCTGGTTGAGATATTCAGGTAGTCAATTCGAGGTAAGGTTAGGATTACAAAAACTAAATTTCGGTTCTGCATCGATATTGCGACCATTGATGTGGTTTGATCGCATGGATGCAAGAGATCCATTGCAACAGACAGATGGAGTATGGGGATTATTGGGTAGGTATTATTTTTTGAATAATGCTAATGTATGGTTATGGGTATTGCATGGGAATAAGGAGCCATCAATATTCGACAATTTTCGTACATATTCCAAAATTCCTGAATTTGGAGGAAGGTTACAACTACCTGTACCACGCGGAGAAGCTGCTTTTACATATAATCATCGGTATGCTGATTTAAGATATGAACCGGAGGTTAAAGAGTTTGCGGGCAACATCAAAACAGAAGAACACAAAATGGGCTTTGACGTAAAGATGGATGCGGTTGTTGGTGTATGGATGGAAGCATCTGTTACACATAAACCCGGAATATCGGGCTTTTTTAGAAACCAACATTTATTAACTATAGGTGCAGATTATACTTTCCCTGTAGGCAATGGATTGAAAGTAACGCTTGAGAATCTTACTTTCAATTACAATAAAGACCTAATGAAAAACTTTCGTAATAATAATAACTTAAGTGCAGGCTCTTTGTCCTACGATTTTGGTTTGGAGGATAACCTTACAGCATTATTCTACTATAACTGGGATAAAACCCTATTCAACCTAATTAGATACAAGAAGCAATTGAATAAGGCTACCTTATTCATCATGGGCTATTATAATAAAGATGATGCGGATTTTTTCATGGATGATGATATAAGTATATTATACAACGGTAAGGGGGCGCGTGTAATGCTCGTATTTTACCACTAAGATTAATCTTAAATATACATTCTATTAAGCTTTCAATAACTTCCGGAAAATGGATACTACAATGATAAGACTAACAGAGCTGACTAAGAATTTCCCGGTAGGAAAAGGCTTCTTTACAGCACTTGATAATATCAATATAAGTTTCGGTGAGGGTGAATTTACAGGATTGGCAGGTCCGAGCGGTTCAGGCAAAACAACTCTTTTAAATATAATCGGATCGCTTGATACACCTACTTCGGGCGAAGCAATTGTATTAAATAATTCAATCAGCAAGCTTACTCATAAGGAGGCAGCAAAACTCAGGAATAATTACATAGGATTTATCTTTCAGACATTCAATCTGCTGCCTGTTTATACAGTATATGAGAATGTTGAATTCGCTTTACTTCTTCAGAAAATGAAAAGCACCGAGCGGCACAAGGCAGTAATGGATGCGCTTGAATGGGTAGGTCTGACTGATAAGGTTAATTCAAAACCATCTATGCTATCAGGAGGTGAAAGTCAGCGTGTTGCAATTGCAAGAGCAATGGTTAAGAAGCCTAAGATAGTATTGGCCGATGAGCCTACTGCAAACCTCGATTCCCGAAATTCACATCATATACTGCAAACAATGAAAAAGCTGAATGAAGAGCTGAAAGTGACCTTCATATTTGCCACTCATGATGAAAAGGTTATGATGTATCTGTCGAGGATTGTAAATCTTGAAGATGGGAAAATAGTGAGCGATGAGAAGGTAGAAACCCTAAAAGTTCAAAATTATGACAGCTCTCAAACTCGCATTTAAGAACCTTATGGGGGCAGGCTTAAGGACATGGCTCAATGTTATTGTCCTCTCCTTTGCCTTTGTGGTTATAATTTTCTATAACGGCATGCTTAATGGTTGGGATCGCCAGGGAAAAAGAGATACTAAAGAGTGGGAGATAGGCGAAGGGCAATTCTGGCATCCACTATACGACAGGAATGATGTCTTTTCTATTACTGATGCTCATGGTATTTTGGGTGAGAAAGAAAAGAAGCTGATTGACGAAGGTCTGTTAACCCCTATTCTTATAACTCAAGCAAATATTTATCCTCAGGGTCGTTTACACAGTATAATACTTAAAGGCATTGACCCTGAGCAGGATATCCTAAAATTGCCAACAGAACTTTTGATGAATATTGACAAACAAAACAAAAGCACCTCAATGGCAATAGATTCATCGGGCATATCAGAATACGCGATAATTGGAAAACGAATGTCGAAAACTTTGAATCTTGGGAAAGGTGATGATGTGCTTCTTAGATGGAGAGACCGAAATGGAACATTTGATGCTGTTACCTTAAAAATAGCCGATGTGTTTCGTAGTGACGTACCAACAATCGACAACGGACAAATATGGATTAGCTTAAAAAGTCTTCAAAGAATGATGAACATGGCTGATGAAGCAACCATACTTGTAACAGCTTCAGAAGGTATCCAATTAGATCAGGAGAATTGGGTTTATAAAGACAAGACTTTCCTGTTAAGAGAATTTGATCAGATAATCATGTCGAAACGCGCTGGTTCCATGTTAATGCAGGTAACGCTACTTTTAATAGCACTGCTCGCCATTTTCGACACACAGGTTCTATCAATCTTCAGGCGGCAGAAAGAGATAGGAACATATATTGCTTTGGGGATGACACGTCAGCAGGTAGTTGGTATCTTCACAATTGAAGGCGGAACTCATAGTTTGCTTGCTGCACTTTTTGGTGCAATATATGGCATACCCCTCTTTGTTTGGCTTAATGCCAAAGGCATCTCTTTTGGAGTTGATGATATGGGAATTACCATGGCCGAAACTATATATCCTTATTACAGCCTGCAACTGATAATCATAAGCACTTTGCTGGTAATAGCTGCTGCTACAATAGTAAGTTATTTACCTGCACGAAAAATATCAAAGATGATACCGACTGATGCACTAAAAGGAAAGATACAGTAGTGCCGGAAATATTAGGGATGAGCCCCGGCAGACAAAACAATGGCAACGAAAAGTTTGAAAAGCATGTTAAAATTTATATTTAAAGGATTACTCAGAGACAGGCAGCGGAGTCTTTTGCCTATAATTGTAGTTTCAATTGGTGTATTCCTTACAGTATTCATGAGTGGGTGGCTAAAGGGAGTTTTTAGAGATATCATTGATATAAGCGCAAACTTTACTACCGGGCATGTCAAAGTGATGACTCAGGCTTATGCCAAAAATGAACAGCAGGTACCAAATGATCTTGCCTTAATAGGGGTTGATACTCTTATTGACAAGCTCAATGAGCGATATCCTGAGATGGAGTGGGTTAGCAGGATTCGATTTGGCGGATTAATTGACATACCCGATGTTAACGGTGAAACTAAGGCTCAAGGACAGGCTGTTGGTTTTGGAATTGATCTTTTGTCGCAGGGAACACTTGAGCCCGAAAGGATGAATATAAGAAGCTCATTGGTAAAAGGCAGGATGCCTGTAGAAAGTGGAGAAGCCCTTATAAGTGATGATTTTGCTTCAAGATATAACGTGAAGGTTGGCGAAGTTATGACATTGATGGGGTCAACCATGTATGGCAGCATGATGTTTGAATCCTTTATAGTATCCGGAACTGTTAAATTCGGCTCAGCACTTCTTGATAATGGTGCTGTTATAATCGACATTAACGATGCACGAAGAGCATTTGATATGGAGAATGCTTCTGGCGAAATATTGGGCTATTCGAGAGATGGTGTTTATGATGATGAACAAGCGTCACGCATTAAAGCATCTTTCAATGCAGGGTTCCTTGATCCAGATGATGAATTCTCGCCTGTAATGTTGAGATTAAGAGATCAGAATGAGCTGGATGATTACTTGAAAATGTCGGATAATATGAGCTTCATAATGATCTTCATCTTCGTACTGGCAATGTCGGTCGTGCTATGGAATACAGGCTTGCTTGGTGGACTAAGGAGATATACTGAATATGGCATCAGACTTGCATTAGGTGAACAGAAATCTCAGATCTATAAAACAATGATAATGGAGGCACTTTTGATAGGAATAATCGGATCGGTTGTAGGTACAATATTCGGATTGATGATTACCTTCTATCTTCAGCAAGTTGGTCTGGATTTCAGTGATACACTTGCAAATTCTACAATGATGATGCCTCAGAAATTCAGGGCTTATGTTACCACTGAACTTTTCTATATAGGCTTTATTCCCGGTACTCTTGCAATGGTACTAGGCAATGCACTGGCAGGCTTTGCCATATACAAAAGAGAGACTGCTCGATTATTTAAAGAACTCGAAGTGTAAGAATACAACAGCTACTATAAAACGCTCAATTATTAAATATAAGAAATTGATTATGAGAACTACCGCTATTCTGATACTGTTTTCGGTAATACCGTTTTTTGGTTCTAGTCAGGATGCAAAGGATATTCTGAAAAGAGTAGATGAAAACATGACTGCAAAGACAAGAATATTTGAATCGACCATGATCATTCATGGCAAGCGAAACAGCAGATCGATAAGTTCACGTTCCTATTCCGAAGGTGATGATAAATCTATGACAGAGTATCTAACGCCAGCTAGAGAACAAGGAACAAAGATGCTTAAGCTTAAGGATCAACTATGGATATATTCGCCTTCAACTGACAGGACAATACAGATATCAGGACACCTTTTACGGCAGTCGGTTATGGGATCTGATCTTTCTTATGAAGACATGATGGTAAATAAAAAGCTGACTGACATGTATGAGGCGAAGGTAGCTGACAATGATGTTATTGATGGAAGGAAAGTCATAGTATTGGAACTTGATGCCAAAACTGACGATATCGCCTACCAAAAAAGAAAAATGTGGATTGATGCTGAGCGGTATATTGCTGTTAAAGAAGAGTTTTATGCAAGAAGCGGACAGCTCTTAAAAAGGACTACTCTAACTGATGTAAAACAAATACAGGGCAGATGGTTTCCAATGTCGATTCTCTATAAGGATATGCTCAGAGAAGGTAAAGGCACCGAGTTTAAAATAAGCTCAGTTAAATTTGATCAGGATATACCTTCGTATATCTTCACAAAAGCTTCATTGAAGAAATAGCACAAACAGCGCATTGCCGTGATTATCGTGCGACAGATCAAAAGCAATGCACTGAGAGCTTCAATTATAGATTCTGATCGAAGTATTCGGCAATCTTTCTGAATAAATGTGCCCTGTCGATACCACCCACATTATGTTCATGGGTTGGATACACAAAGTAATCTACCTGCTTTTTATTATCGATACAAGCTTTAAGGAAAACCTGACTATGTTGCCAAACAACAGTATTATCAATTCCTCCATGTATAATTAGAAGTTTACCATCAAGCTTATCTGCTTTTTCATTCAGATTTGCAGCCTTGTAACCTTCAGGATTCTGCTCAGGAGTATCCATGTATCGTTCACCATACATAACTTCATAGTATTTCCAGTCAGTGACTGGTCCACCTGCTGCAGCAACTTTAAATACATCAGGATATGAAAGTTTCATGTTCATGGTCATAAATCCGCCATAACTCCAGCCATTGACACCTATACGGTTGGCATCAACATAAGGCAAAGATTTAAGATACTCAACACCCTTCATTTGATCGGCAAGTTCAACTTTGCCTATCTGACGATGTATGATACTTTCGAAATTAAATCCCCTGTTTGATGAGCCCCTGTTATCGAGAGTAAAAACAACATAGCCCTTCTGAGCCATATACTGAAGAAAAAGGCCGCCACTCATCCAAACGTTGTTTACTAACTGAGTGTGAGGTCCACCATATACATAAAGAAAAACAGGATACTTTTTCGTTGAGTCAAAATTTATCGGCTTTATCAAACGGCAGTATAGTTCAGTATTGTCATCAGCCTTGATAGTAAAGATGCTCATTTCACCAAGCTTATAATCCTTTAACGGGTTAGGTGACTCAAAAAGTTTACGGGTTTTTCCGCTTTTTACATTCTTCAAAACTACTGCACGCGGAGTATCAATACTTGAATAAGAACTTATAAAGAACTTACCATCAGGACTTACAACAGGTGAATGCATGCCACTTTCGAGAGTTAATCTTTGACGTTTGCCTGATGCAAGATCTACATAATACAACTGCTCTTCGATAGGTGAGGCCTCGGTTGAAGTATAGAAGATGCCTTTAGCACCCTCATCAAAACCTTTTAAGGAATTCACTATCCAGTTACCTGATGTAAGTTGTTTTATCAACTTGCCTGTTAAGTCGTACAAATACAAGTGATTATAACCATCGCGTTCACTCTGCCAGATAAAACGATCATTACTTCCAGGAACAAACAGCATAGGGTTCTGTGGCTCAACATAACGATCATTCTTTTCTTCGAACAATGTTTTTACGAAATTACCTGTTGAAGCATCGTATTGGTTAAGTTTCATGTGATTTTGATCACGATTCAGAACAGCAATAAAAATAAAACGCTGATCGGGGCTCCATGAAATATTTGTGAGATACTGCTCTTTTGGTTCGCCGGTATTGATGAAGGTAGTCTTCTCAGAATTAACGTCATAAATACCTAGGGTTACATGATGACTTTGCATACCGGCCATAGGATATTTTATACTCTTAAGCTCAGCAACTCTGGCTGTTATATCAACAATAGGATAATCGGTAACCATGGTTTCATCCATTCGGTAAAAAGCGATTTTATTTCCTGCAGGTGACCAAAACGTTCCTTTATGAATTCCAAACTCATTACGATGAACGGATTGTCCGTTAACAATACCTTTATCCCTGTCGCTTGTTATGATATGATGCTTTTTACCGTCAGATACATAAACATTATTTTCAATCGTATAAGCAAGAAAGCCGCTTGTTTCTGACATATCGGTGTTCTCTGCTTCGGCAGGAATGAAATGATCCTGAGTAAGTTTATTATTAACAATTGAATAATATTCACGACCTGTATTGAATTTCATTACATTATCTTTCCATGAAACTGCCGGTAAACGACGAACATTCTCTTTTCCTGCACCGTTAAGCAGAGAATTGAACGAGTTAAGAGTATATAATGTATCCTTCTTGTCATTATTTACGTTACCTCTTAAAATATTGGTAGCATCCTGCCATGTATAAAATCCACTATTGCCCTGCCACTGAATGTTACCCATTGAACCGGGATATAGACTGCGATTTGACATCATCTCCTCGGGAACAAATATTTTATCCTGGGCAAAGACGAAAACTAAGTTGAAAACAAAGAAAAACAGAAAAGCTGATTTGCGCATATTATTCTAATTTATCAATTTATGATTTGATTGCATTTGCGATTGAAGCAATAATAAAGGGGTCTTTTTCGATAGCATTTCCAATAACTATTACATCGGCACCTGCTTTTGCCGCTGTTGAAGCGAGCAGGGGAGTAGTGATACCGCCACCTATAATTAATGGTATATCGATACTCTTACTAACATTTTCGATCATTGATGCCGATACAGGATTATTTGCACCACTACCTGCATCCATGAAAATAAGTTTTAAGCCGAGCATTTCGCCCGCCATTGCTGTGCATACTGCTATATCATCCTTGTCTGCAGGAATAGGTACGGAGTTGCTCATGTAGGAAACTGCTGTTGGCTTTCCGCTCTCTATTAGCATATATCCGGTTCCTATCACCTCAACTCTACTCAATTTTAAGTATGGTGCAGCTACAACATGTCGCCCGATTAGCATTTCAGCGTTTCGACCAGAAATCAATGAAAGAAAAAGCATAGCATCAGCACGGTAACTCATTTGAAGTGTATTACCAGGGAACAAGATTACCGGCAAGCCAGATTCAGCTTTAAGAATCTTGATACAAGAATCTAACTGATTATTAACCAGCAAGCTTCCGCCAACGAAAAAGTAGTTTACACCATTTTTAACTGCTATTGAGGCCAACTGCTTTAAAGAATCATCAGAAGTTTTATCAGGATCAACGAGTACTGCCAACTGTTTCTTTCCTTCAGCTTTGCCCGACACTACAGACTTTAAAATGCTCATATACTATAATAGATCAAGGTTGCTAAAGTAAACAATTCTCAGTTATCTGACTATCCTATTATAGTAATTCAGCCATGCTTAAAAGTTATTAAAAACATTTGTACCTTTGCACTCCGAAATAACTACTAAATACAGTTTGTAATGAAACTCAATGATATAGAAGTGCTTCCGTACAAAATTAAAGATTTATCGCTTGCAGAATTTGGTCGCAAAGAGATAGAAATTGCTGAAAAAGAGATGCCTGGTCTAATGGCAATCAGAAGAAAGTATGCAGATGAAAAACCACTAAAAGGTGTTCGTGTTTCAGGATCTCTACACATGACCATACAAACAGCTGTTCTTATTGAAACTTTAGCTGCTATTGGTGCCGATGTTCGCTGGGCAAGTTGTAACATCTTCTCAACACAAGATCATGCTGCTGCTGCAATAGCTGCTGCCGGTATACCTGTATTTGCGTGGAAGGGTGAAACTCTGGAGGAATACTGGTGGTGCACACTTCAGGCATTATCATTCCCAGGAGGATTAGGTCCGCAGCTTATAGTTGACGATGGAGGAGACGCTACCTTATTAGTGCATAAAGGTTACGCTGCTGAAAAGAATCCTTCACTTCTTGAAGCACAACCTTCAAATGCTGAAGAAGGTTTTATTTTAAAAACACTAAGGGAAGCATATGTTGAGGACAACCAGAGATGGCATAGAGTAGTTAAGGAGTTGAAAGGAGTTTCGGAAGAAACTACTACCGGAGTACACCGCTTATATCAGATGTTTGAAGCTGGTGAATTATTGGTTCCTGCAATAAATGTGAACGACTCAGTTACCAAATCGAAATTCGATAATCTCTATGGCTGCCACGAATCACTTGCCGATGGAATAAAACGCGCAACTGATGTAATGATAGCCGGTAAAGTAGCCGTTGTTCTTGGCTTTGGTGATGTTGGTAAAGGATGTGCCCGCTCGTTGCGTTCTTATGGTGCAAGGGTTATTGTTACTGAAATAGACCCAATATGTGCACTACAGGCTGCTATGGAAGGCTTTGAAGTTAGCACAGTTGAAGATGCCCTTAAGGAAGGCAACATATATGTATCGGCTACCGGAAACAAGGATGTGATCACTCTTGAGCACATGAAACTTATGAAAGACCAAAGCATAGTCTGCAACATTGGCCACTTTGATAATGAAATACAAGTTGATGCACTTAATGCTGATAAGCAGATAAAGAGAGTGAACATAAAACCACAGGTGGACAAGTATGTTATCGATGAGAATCGCTCAATATTTATATTAGCTGAAGGACGATTAGTAAATCTTGGCTGTGCCACAGGGCATCCATCATTTGTCATGAGCAACTCATTCTCTAATCAAACACTCGCACAAATTGAGCTTTGGAAGAATAATTATGAAGTTGGAGTATATCGCTTACCCAAAAAGCTGGATGAAGAAGTTGCAAGACTTCATCTCGAACAGATCGGCGTTAAATTAACTAAGTTAACCCCTGAGCAAGCTTCATATATTGGGGTTGCTCCCGAAGGTCCTTATAAACCTGAACATTACAGATATTAAAATATATCATAGAACGGTCGGAATACGTATAATAATAAAAGGTGACTTATGAGGTCACCTTTTTTATGTGTGCCGTGCATGACTAATAACTTGAAGGTGCAAGTCCTTTATGGGGGTTTTTAGCCGCCAACCATTATAAATGGGCCAATAAAAGAAAATGATACAGGCGTATAGCTGGTAGCTTCCTTCTCAGTACAACAATAACTACTGAAAAACTCATTATAGCAGGCTACATCTTTCTATTGGACTATTACTTAAAGGTTAAAATTGTTTATTA
>OBJA01000287.1_pt1 | contig 46893 bp, 45 predicted proteins | sample 1519751 | NCBI WGS metagenome assembly OBJA01 (sample SAMEA3881238, study PRJEB22517) | soil metagenome | biome: lake sediment; feature: soda lake sediment; material: sediment, water from around vicinity | place: India | collected 2013-12-23 | depth 3 m
GGGAGGGTCCCTGGTTCAAGTCCAGGCTGAGGAGCTCAAGGGAGTTAAGTAATTAACTCCCTTTTTTTGGCAACACTAAACTCTTTTTTATGTTTTCGGATCAAGTCAAAAAGTTGTGGGATTTCAATTTTAGACCACACCCAATATTACCAAATAAACATGCACAATTTTGTTTTCATATGGCAATACCATATAATTGGCTTACATCAAAATTTCATTTTTTTTTATTACAAACACTCACATTTTTTCTGAAATAAGCTTGTATTTCTATATAATAAGTACATTTGTATATCTTATTTTACTAATCCTTAAAACATAAAAAAATGAAAGCCTTAAAATTTTCATTCGTACTTGCAGTAGGTGTAATGCAATTCATTACCTCTTTTGCTCAAGAGATTTCTTTTGAATCAAAAACTCATAATTATGGTGAAATATTCGACACTGACGGTGCCGTAAGCCACGATTTTGTATTCACAAACTCCGGTTCTTCACCTCTGGTAATTACAAGAGTTAAAGCCGGATGCGGTTGCACGGCAACACATTACACTACAGATTCTATTGCCCCGGGAAAAACAGGTTTTATTACCGCTCAATTTAATCCTCGCGGATACAACAATCAATTTAGAAAAAGCATTACCATTCAGTCTAACGCTACAAACGAACCTACAGTAATACTGTATATAGAAGGTACAGTCATAAATAAATCACAAAAAATTATTGAAACATATCCTGTTGAATTTAACATTGCTCGACTCACAAAAAATTCCGTAAATTATGGAAGTGTTGAAGTAACACAGATTGCCAAAGACACTATTGGCATTTATAATATGCAAGACACCGCTATTTCTGTGTTATTTGCTGAAGTTCCTGAGCATATTACAATAGAAATGCAGCCCTCAAACAAGCTCCAAGCTCAAGAAGCCGGCATAATAATTTTTTCGTATAATGCCGATAAAAAAGAAGATTTCGGACGAGTATCAAACGATGTTATTAGAGTCTTTTACGAGGGCTATCCACAGGATTTCCGAAATAGAATTTCTTTTACCGCTACTATTCATGAAGATTTTTCTTTGTACACAAAAAGAATGCTTAAAAAAGCAGCTCGCATACAATTTGAATATGTAGTCTTTGATTTTGACACCGTTCCTCAACAAGTACAAGTAGAAGCGGTGTTCCCTTTTAAAAATACCGGCAAATCTGAATTAGTTATTCGAAAAATTGGAACTACCTGTGGTTGTACCGCCGGAACTATTGAAAAACGTCGCTTTAAAAAAGGCGAAAGTGGTGTAATTCCTATCACATTTAATGTAGGTAACCGTAGAGAAAATCAACAACAAAAAATTACAGTGTACACGAATGACCCAAAAAATCCAATGGTGGAAATTTTTGTACGAAGTTACGTAAAGGTTCAAGACTAGTTTTATTTAGGCGATAACTCAACATAGGGAACGAGCATTTCTTCTAAAGAAATACCGCCATGCTGAAATGTGTCTCTATAATATTTTGCATAATGATTATAATTATTAGGATATGCAAAAAAATCTTGCTCCCTTGCAAAAATAAATGAAGAGGTAATATGCAATGACGGCAAGAGAATTTCTTGTGGTTTTCTAATCTCAAAAACTTCTCTTGAATTATACTGCAATGCCTTACCGGTTTTATACCGTAAATTAGTTGTTATTGTCTTATCTCCAATAACCTTAACAGGATTCTGAACACGTACAGAGCCATGATCTGTAGTAATAATTAATTTACAGTCTAACTCAGAAAGTTCTCGTATTACATCAAACAATGCAGAGTGGCGAAACCACGAAAGAACTAAAGAACGATACGCTGCTTCATTGTTAGCTAATTCTTTAATCATGTCCATTTCTGTGCGTGCATGAGAAAGCGTATCTACAAAATTATATACAATAACAGAAAGTTGAAATTGTGTAATTGCATGTAATTTTTCAGTGATTTTTTTTCCTGGATTAATAGCAGTTATTTTTTCGAAGAAAAACTTTTCTGAATATCCAAGTCTTTTTAATTGAGCGACAAACAATTCTTCTTCATATTTGTTTTTCCCTTCATCATCTTCATCATATTTCCATATTTCCGGATATCGTTTAGATATTTCCAAAGGCATTAAGCCTGCAAAAAAAGCATTTCGGGCATATTGCGTTGTGGTGGGTAAAATACTACAATACAATTCATCAACATCTATGGTAAAATACGAAGAAAATAAGGAGCGCATAATTACCCAGTGGTCGTATCGTAAATTATCAATTAGAAGCACAATAGTTTTTTTTCCGTTTTTCACATGCGGGAATATTTTTTCTCGCACTACCCCGGGTGATAGTAATGGTGTAGTATCGGTAGGATTCTGCATCCATGAAACATAGTTCTGCGAAACATATTTTGCAAAACTTTTATTTGCTTCCTGTTTTTGCATAAACAAGACCTCATCCATGCCTCTATCTTTAGACATTTCGAGTTGCAATTCCCAGTATGTGATTTTTTTATAAATATGCACCCAATCTTCCCATGTTTTAGATTGCATAATCTCCATTCCAAGACGAGAAAATTCTATTTGATAATTTGTAGTAGTTTTTTGAGTAATAATTTCTGAACTTTCAAGATTTTTTTTGAGTGACAATAGAATTTGATTTGGATTAACCGGTTTAATGAGATAATCATTTATTTTGGAACCAATTGCCGCCTCCATAATATCTTCGGCCTCACTCTTAGTAATCATTACAACAGGAAGTTCGGGTCTAATTTTCTTTATTTCTGGCAGGGCGTCTAAGCCACTTACACCGGGCATTTGTTCATCTAAAAACACAATATCAAAATATTGTTCTCTAACTTTTTCAATTGCAGTTGCACCATCTGTTACTGCAGTAACGGCATAGCCTTTTCCTTCAAGAAATAAAATATGAGGTTTTAATAACTCTATTTCATCATCAGCCCACAGTATTTGAATGTTCTTCATATTGGTATTATATATCTGGTTAAAGAAAAAGTACAGTACAATGAGTATCTTCTTCCACAAGAACTATTTGTTTTTTAGTATAACAAACTCATCATGTTTTTGTTGCAATTACCGAATATAATTTTCGCTAAAAAACAAGAGATATCTATCAAGATTCTTTTGTGAGAGTAATACAGAGAAATTACTTGTATCAATTATGAATAATTGACAAAAAGCACGTTCTACACCATCAAATATTTCTTCGCTATACGTAATTAAATTAAAATAATTCATTGCTTGTGTATTATTATCAAACGGTTCAACAACAAGCAAGCTATAGCGTGCATCTAACTCACGAATAGAGATTTTAAAATTAAAATTGGTAAAATAATCTAGATTATAGTTAATCATATTAAACCGTAATCTATGAATATCAATAAATTCTGTACGAACAGATATAACAAATATATGAGGCACTTGAGTTCTATATACAAAAGGGTCAACATATTCTTCTTCGCGAGTTGGAGTAGTAATTTGAGACTGTGCTTGTATTTTTTGCAATAATTCTTCGGCCGGCACCTCTTCTTTAGCTTTTTCAAGATATTCCAACATGCTTTGAGCTAATTTAGTTGTTTCTTGTTTAGGGAATTCGGCAATATATCTTTGCAGACCTTGCTTAAGTGGCTCTATACCGTCGCGTTTTCCAATTGCAATAGTTTGCAAGAACATAAAATGTGGAATTAGCTCCGAATTAGGGTATTGCGAGCGTGCCGTTTGAGCAATTGATATAACTTCTGAATTATTATTTCTTACAAATGCTCTATACGCATCAACATATAATTTTTCTGTTTCTCGTTCTCTATTCCGTATCTCCTGTAAAAAAGAAGGATCTGTAAGTGCTTTTGCGTAATTACTATCAGGATATTTAGAAATTATTTGATTTTTGTATTGTTCTGCTTTGTCAAACATTCGTTCCTCTAAACACATTATATGCAAATTATACAATGCAATAGGAACATACTCGCTCAAAGGAAAACGCTGAATAAATCGTTCTAAAGTTTCAATTGCATATCTATTATCTTGAATACTATTTTTATATATCATTCCTAAAGCAAACAAGCTCTGTTCAATACGTTTTGTAGACACCTCTTTTGCAGAATCAGTTAATGGGAGATTTTGCAAATAAAACGCTCGTGAATGAATATTATGTATTACCACCTGTTCTTCTTTTTGTTCTTCGAGCTCCGCATCATCAACATCAGGAGAATCATTCCATACCATGCGGCTTTTATTTGAATTTCGCCAATTATCTTCCAATTTTCTATCACCCCATCTATTAGTAAATTCAACTTTACCAAAAGCTACCGCACTTTCATTATAAAAATACCATTTACCCGTTTGTCCTTGCTGGTCTTGACCAAAATCCTGGACAAACATTGCCGTCTGCTGTGCACGTTCTTGCTCTCGTTGGCGGGCCTCATGTTCTCTTCGCCTAATATCATCAATAATATTATCAACAAATGCTAAGCGTTGCTGTTCGGGCATTTGAGCAATTCGCTGAAGACTATCTTCTCTAAACACCACAAAATGTTCTCGTGCTAAAGCATTTAAATTATTTGTTCGTGTTTGCACTTCTATTTTATTTCTATAATCACCCGGCAAAATCATCATACAAGAATCATAATAGGGCTGTGCGTCTAAATATTTTCTTTGCGAATAATATATCTGACCTATAGCCAAATAAGACATTGCTTTTTGATACGAATCAGATTTACTGTTTTCTACAGAAAGCAAATAATACTCAAGGGCTTTCTTTTCTCTATTATCTTGATAATAAATATTTGCCAAGGCGTAATAAATCTGATCACGAAACTCGATGTTATTTGCATCACGCAATAAGCGTTCAAGCATTTCAATAATTTCATTACTTGAACCAATACCATCATATGCCGTTGCTTGATTAATGCGTGCTTGAAACGTCATTTCATATGTTGGATTCATTTTTTCTACCTCTCTAAAAAATGCTATAGCACGTGGGCTATCTCCAATTTCCTTATATAATTGAGCAAGAATAAATGTATATCTCACTTTAAGCTTTTTCTTACGTTCCTTGTCTCGTGCAATTGTAAGCTGAGTAATAGCATCTTCATATTTTTTCTGTTGTATATAAATATCCGCTAATAATGCATATAATTCTGCTTCAAGCTTTTCTGTAATCACAGGATTTTCTTTAACTCTCTGCAATATCTCTTTTGCTTCATCTAATTGACCGCGTTCTACCCGTGTTTTTGCTAACCATATTTGAGCTCGTACGCGAATAGGATCGTTTCTGTATTCAGAAATAATATATTCAAAATTCTTTTGAGCTTCAACATAATCTTGTTTATAAAACCACGCTTTACCCATTAAAAGATAGGCCTCTTTAACCCACTTATTATATTCTTTTTGTGCTAAAAAATCTCGTTGACGCTGCGTTGTTGGTGCTTGTTTTTGTGCAGGGCGAGCGGTAAGAGAGTGATTTTTAATAAGTTTTGTTGATTTTTGAATAGCTCTATCCATATCACTCCCCACTTGGGCTAAAACCGATTTATCTTTATAATAAAAAACAGGTAAAATTGTGGTGTATTCTTCTTTATATGCACGTTCAATTTTTTGAAGTCCGGAGCGATATGCCTCTCGTGCATTAAAAAAAATATTATACCGAGAAACCACATTATGATATGTTCTAGTAACTGCGGTATTTTTGGTTGTTGTGCAAGACAATACACTAAACAAAACAACACTAACAAGCAATAAAATTTTTTTAAAATACACTGGCTATTTTTTAAATCCTAAACTACCAATTAACAAAAATATTTTAGCTTTACCAAAAAATCACTCTGTAAGTTTTTTGACAGTAATAATATTATCATAAATTTGTGCAAATTTACACGAATAACACAATTTTACAAGCAACAAACAGTGTGTTTGAAGAATTACTAATAAAAATTAAACTATTTTACAATGAAAACCATTTCGCACTTTTTACTACTCAGTTTTTTAACTGTAACAATTCTATCATCTTGTAAGAGAACAGAAAATTCTCAATATATTCCTGCTGATTCAGACTTTGTTGGAATTATTGACATCACAAAAATTGGCATTAAAAGTAAGATGCACAGAAATGAATCTTTTGCAATTCTTAATGAGCTCATAGCTGCTACCGAATCATCAAAAGAAGATATTTCGGTATTGCTTCGCGGTGTTATTCAAGATAGAAACGAATCAGGAATCAATATAAAACAACCCTTATATGTGTATTCGGCAAATAATGGTCAATATGTTTCAATTATTGCAGCAATTTCTGATAAATCTAAATTTGCAGATTATCTTGAACTTAATTTAAGCGACACATACACCAAAGAAACGATTGAGGATATTACTATTTATACCGATGAACATTCTTCTTTTATTGCATTTAAGAAAAACACGGCATTTTTTATAATGAAATCTTCGGTTTATTCTCCGCAATTCGCTAAAAATCTTTTTACTACAACAGCAGAGAAATCAATGAATTCTAATAAACACTTTAAAGATTTTTCAAAAAATGCTTCAGACATTTCTTTTTATATTTCTGCAGGAAAACTTATCTCATCACATTTTAATGATGAGATTTTAAAAAGCATTCCGTCTCTCTCATCTTTAAGTATTGAGGATATATCGGAAGCCGGTGTTGGCATTGACATTCTCTTTGATGCTGATGCAATTGTATTTGAAACAAAAATATATGCTGATGGAAATTTGGAAAATAAAATTAAGAAAATATCAGATTCACGACCTGCTTTTTCGCAAAACCTTTTAAACTGTTTACCTGCCGAAAATCTCATTCTATTTGCTTCTAGTTTTGATGTAAATGACATTCTTTCTATGGCAGAAACTAACAGTACCGTTAAAAGTGCTTTAGCTATGGCAGAAACTAACAGAATTTCACCGGAAGCTCTTTTGCGAAATTTTAACGGAAGCATCGTGTTTGGATTCTATGATTTAGGAACGGAATCTCAGGAAATATCAACCTTTTATTATGATGGCATAGATGAATTTGGCATTCCAATTTTTATTGACACTATTATGATTCAGGAAAAAACAGTTCCAAAAGCAATAATGGCATTTGGACTTAAGGATTCAAAATCTTTTCAAATGATTATTGATGGTTTTGGCGGGGCATTTCTGCAAAAAAATCAAGGATACTATACTCTAAATTCTGCAATTAGCGGATATAATGCATTTCTTGCTTTACATAATAATATGCTTATTATATCTACAGATGAAGCCGCAATGAAACAAATTGAAAGCGGTGGGTTCTCTAAAAATTTCGGGGCAAGCAAACAAGCTCGTAAGGTTTCAAACAATGGCTACTCTTACATTAATTTAGATTACGATACCTATCCGGAATCTATTAAAAAACTGGTTGAAATGGCGGGAATACAATCTTTTATTTCTGAATTCACTCCAATTTTTAAATCAATAGAGATGGTTGGAACCAGTTCACTTTCTTCTACAGTTACTATTCAGCTAAAAAGCGGAAAAGATAATAGTTTATATCAAGTGTTAAAATCTATAGACGCTATATCAAATTTTTAATATGCACATCTGTTGTTCTCATGTGGTTCCTGTACCAATGTCTGACTCTATTTCCAGTTCAGACATTTGGAACACCGTGATTCATTTCAACAATACCGGCATATATCAAATAGTTGCACCAAGCGGAACCGGAAAAACAAGTTTTTTGCATATTCTATTTGGGATTAGAAAAGATTACACGGGAACTGTTTCCTTCAACAATGTTGATATAGCTACGCTTTCGCAAGCTCAATGGCAATCTATTAGAAAGAAAGATATATCTATTGTGTTTCAAGGATTAGGATTGTTTCCTGAACTAACACTACGCGAGAATATTACTCTCAAGAATAAACTAACCGGTTATAAAAGTGAGCATGAAATTACTATCCTTATTTCGCAACTTGGATTAGAAAAACACGAACACAAACCTGCCGGGATTCTTTCTTTTGGGCAACAACAACGAGTTGCCTTTATTAGAGCATTATGTCAACCTTTTTCTTGTATGTTGCTTGATGAGCCCTTTAGTCATTTGGACTCTTCGAATATTCAAAACTGCTTGTCTGTTCTCTCATCAGAAATTGAACAAAGAAATGCACGGGCTATAATTACATCCCTTCAACAACAAACCTATTCACACAATCAACATGTTCTCAATTTATAAAGAAGTTTGGAAAATTGTTAAACACAGTATTCGGTTTACGCAAATTATTGCGTTTTCAACCTCTGCATTTATTGGGGTAAGTGTGGTTCTTTTTGCCCTGTTTTGTTATATTGATTACAAAGAAATTAAAACCCAAGATTCACATATTTTTTCTGATGAATTTATTATTATCAGTAAGAATGTAAGTATTATTCAAACCGTTTCTCAACGTCCGGCTCAATTTACACAAAGAGAAATTCGAACAATTCAGCAACAAGAATTCTTTACAGATGTTGCCGCATTTCAATCTTCTCGCTTTCATACACAGTTATATACAAACAATCCATCAATGCCTCTTCGTACAGATTTATTTTTTGAATCGGTGCCTGACATGTACATCCATCATAATCCGGAACAATGGAAATGGGAAGAAGGAAGTAATTTTATACCGATTATTGTTCCTCAAAACTTTTTATCTTTATACAATTTTGGCTTTGCCCCATCTCAAGGTCTTCCGCAATTGTCAGAAGATATTATAAAACGAATACAATTTCAAGTACGAATATCAGGAAACCAAAAACAACAAGAATTCACGGCACAAGTAGTTGGATTTACCTCGAAAATTAATTCAGTGTTAGTGCCCGAATCGTTTCTAGTCTGGGCAAATAATACGTTTGGATATGAAGATTCCAGAAATCCATCTCGCCTTATTCTTGCCACTCAAAACATTGCAGACTCTCGCATATTTGAATTTATTGCTCAACATAATTATCACATTAATGATGATAGTTTACACACGAGCAAACTTTCTTTTTACTTAAAACTCACACTCAGTATTGTTGGCTCAATAGGTATTATTATTACCTTGTTGGCAATGTGGTTACTCATTTTTAATTTTCATCTTATTATTGAAAAAAATAAAACTAAAATTACAAATCTGTGGTACTTAGGATACTCTTTTAAAGCAATTTTACTTCCGTATCATAGCATTTCAATAATTGCAAACACCATTATTGTAGCAAGCGGATATAGTGTAGCGTATGTTGCAAATACTCACATTATATCATTTTTAGAACAATTTATACAGTTTAATGCTCTGTCTGCTCTTATTCCCTTGGCATGTTCCGGACTGTTACTTGTAATGCTCATAGGCATTAATTATATACTTATTACTAAAGTATTAAAACAGGCACTCACATAATGAACTTTGGTTTATACCTAAAACGTAGAGTAGTTATTTATTTAGGAATTACCGCCAAGCTAATGACAGGCATTTCCCCTATTGAATACGGAAAATTTTAAAGTCAACTTTTCACTTGGAGACAAAAAGGTGATTATGATGACTTATTTGATTTTAACCAGAAAAAAGTAGAACCTTTTTTTGAACCTATTGAAAAAAGTATTAAATATATTCAGTTTTGTCCGGAAAAAAAAAATTAAAAAGATTGCACCACTACGTGGCTATTCCAAAAAGGGACGTTAGTCCTGAAATCTTTGTAAAATAAAAAAATAAGCCCAATCAGAGGCAGGTAGTGCTGATAATTTGCTGTTATTAACATATAGGTTATTGTTTTTTTATCGGACAACAGTGAAACATATTGAAGAAATAATTAAAAAATAGTCTGGCGGGTAACACACACTATAAAAACTCCCAAGTTTTTCGTAAGTTTGCAACAACTTCAACTTTTTATTATACAACAAAAATAAGAGCACTATGCAAAGTGAAAAAACCTTGAATCGCTGGCTTCCTGTTATTGGAGCTGTTATTATACAGTTTTGTTTAGGCACGGCATATATTTGGTCTGTTTTTCAGACAGGTGTTGCACAAAAAGTATTTGGGGGCGATAATGCTTCAGCGGCCTTAACATTTTCAATTTTATTGGGAACATTAACCTTTGGGAGCACTATTGGTGGTCGGCTGCAAGACAAACGTACTCCCGGACCTGTTGTATTATTAGGTGGATTAATTTTAGGATTAGGATTTATTACCGCATCATTTACCACCGATTCTTTTCCTTGGCTTTTATGGATAGCATATGGTATTACCGGTGGTTTTGGAATGGGAATGATTTATTCAACACTTATTGCTACCTGCCAAAAATGGTTTCCCGATAAAAGAGGATTAATAACCGGAATAATAGTATCTGCTTTAGGATTTGGTGGAGTAATTTTTACTCCAATAGCCCGTGCTCTTATAGGATCTGTTGGTGAGCTGCAAACATTTTTCTGGCTGGGTGTAATCTTTATTGGAGTTACTCTTAGCTGTTCTTTTTTAATTAAAAATCCTCCCAAAGGATATACCGTTACAGGATTTGTTCCTCAAAATAAAAAGAATGTTTTTATTCAACAAGATTTCACTTCATTACAAATGATAAAAACAGTTCAATTCTACATTGTAACATTCACATTTTTATTGGCATGTATGGCTGGGTTAATGATGATTGGCTTTGCTGCTCCAATTGCCATAGGAAAAGGATTAACTCCGCAAGCAGCAGCTACGGGAGTTATGATTATAGCATTGTTTAACTCTATCGGGCGAGTTTTTTGGGGATGGATTTCTGATAAAATGGGTAGAAAAAACACCTTACTCTTATTATTGTTAATTACTGCGGGTATTATACTTCTGGTAAATATTGTAAGCGGTTACATGCTTCTTGTTTTAATTGCAGTAATAGGTTTTTCTTATGGTGGGTTTTTAGGTGTATTTCCTGTTTTAACCGCAGAATACTGGGGGATGAAAAATATGGGGGCAAATTATGGTATTATTATGCTCGGATTCGGACTTGGTGCAATAATTTCATCATACATAGCCGGATTTTACAGAAATCTGGCAAATGTTCAAATTATTGTTGACGATACCATTACACAAATAACCGATGTTTCTAAAATGCAACCTGCTTTTATTATTGCATCTGTTGCGGCAATTCTCGGCTTTATTTTATTAGCAACAATGAAACCACCGAAAGAAAAAAAAGTGTAACTTTTTTGTAGTATTTTTTCTTTCTATTTCATTACAAATACTGTACTTTTGGATTAATCAATGTGCACAGAACAGTATTGACGTGTGCTATTTTTCTTACTCATTCAAGATTAATTCTCTTGAAACAATATAAAACAAGAGTCTCATGAAATATTTGTTACTACTAGGATTATTTGTTTTGGTGCAAACGCAGGTCTCTGCACAAAATAACTTTTTATTTATTGGTGCACGCGGTGGGTTAAACACCTCTGTAGTACTTCAGGAGATTGTTCCTGAAGGATTTACTGTTGTGGGGCGTCATGTTGGATATCATTTTGGACCAACAATTTATTTTGAACCTAAAATGTACTTTGGATTAAATTCAGGTATCATTTTTAACTCAACAGGATGGGTTGATAAGGTTGGGAGTATTATTGATACTCTTTCTTACCGGAAGGATGTATTACAAAATATTCAAATACCGATAAGTCTTTCTCTCAAATTTGGTATAGGTGATTTTGGCAGATTATTTTTTGAGGGTGGCGGATATGCTCAATATGCTATTTCCGGTTATTCCGATATAACAGATGCCTCAGGAAACACATACAGAAAAGCGGTGATGTGGGCAAAAAATTCAGATGAAACACTCACCGATGATTTTTCATATAAACGAATGAATATGGGTGTAATTCTGGGGCTCGGATACCAGCATAAATTTATAACAGTTGGGGCATCATATAATCTTGGACTATTTGATGTGACGGCTCAAGAAATACGTGTTCACAATCATATTTGGAATATGTATGTATGCTTCCGAACTTGGAAGCGAAAAATTTAAAGAAACCGTATTATTTACTCTGGCTGTAATAAGCCGGAATAATAGGTATAGTATTGCTCTATTGTTTTTTCGCTTGAGAGCTTTTCTGAAATATGAATTTTAGCATTTTTTCCTAAATACTCGCATAGTTCTTTATTAATAGTTATATCGAGTATTCCTTGTGCCAGGGCTTTAAAACTACGGCTTTTCACAATAATACCACTTTCGCCGTCATTTACTAATTCTGTATTACCGGGAATATCTGTTATTATTGCAGGAACTCCCATTGCCATTGCTTCAATAACAGATTTTGTTATAGACTCACCTTTTACAGAAGCAAGAATAAAGGCATCTGCAGCTTTTACAATTTCTAATGCATTATCTTTATGACCAACTAAATGTATTTTATCAAAATGTCGTCCTCGTTTAATAATCCTAATATTTCGTGCAGAGTTCATTCCTGCTCCAATTATTACTAAATAGACATTAGAGTCCTGTGGTAAATGATGAATCGCTTGCAGTAAATATGGAATTCCTTTCATAGGTCGGTTATTTGCGGTTGTTACCAACAAAAAGGCATCATGTGGAATTTTTAGTTCTTTACGAATAATATAAGGCGATACATGTTTATACCAAGAAACATCATGACCTTTATTAATTGTTACTGTTTTAGTATTACCCGCAGGTAACTGCTTATCGAGATACTCTTTAACCCCTTGAGAGTTACAAATAATTGCATCAACTCTTGGGTGTAGATGCTTCAAATAAGCAGTTGGATCATATTTATTCATATTTCCGGTATACCCTCGGTACAACACAAGTTTCACCGGAAGATTTTTACACGCAGGAATACCTGCATAGATTGCTTTATTATTAAAGAGTTGCAATATATCTATCTCATGGGTAATAAGATATTCACGAATAAAGGCAATCTCTTGATTATTCCTTTTTTTCTGAGGGTGAAAATCAACTACGGTTATTCCCGCTTTTTTAAATCTGCTCACATACTCACTTTCACCTTGAGTCATAATATGAACTTCAACCCCCTTTTTTGCAAGACCAAGAAAAATTTCCGCTTCGGGTCTAACCGTATGAAAACTTTTATAATTGCTAATTACTAATACTCTCATAGTTACACTATATTTGATAAGAAGGAAATACGTAACATCAGTTTGGAAACAATTCCCGTAACACCTTTTTTATATGATAATACACACACCTTTTTCTTTCCCAAAAGTGCATCTGCGAAGGTATATATAATTAAAATACGATATGATTTTTTTTTTATTTTTTTACAAAAAAGAAACAGCCACATGAGAGCTATGTGGCTGTTAGGGTTCTGGTGTTGCGGAACCAGAGCAAAGAGTAAAGGGAGAGAGTAAAAAGGTGTTGCGGTCTTTTTTTATTTTTTCGCGTTATATCCTACAGAAAATCCATATCTAAAGCCATCTTTATTTGGAATAACATATGCATTTACGGGTATATTTAATTTTCCGGATATAAATGTTTTTCCAAACGCAAAGACAAACGAAGAAGAAATTTTTGGTTTACCTCTACTATCAAGTCTAGTAATAAAATCCGGATCTACTACTTGTGTTCCGTCGTTTAATTCATATGCATTACCTGCCCAAAACACATCTGAAGATAGAACCCAAATATTGTTATGGTAGAATCCTTCGGCAACACGAGTGATAAAAAATGTTGGTCCAAATGCTATTTCGAAGCCATTTACATTATTTCGTAAACCGTTCATTATAGTTAAACTAGGCAATAACATCCCTTGGTCTAAACCGGTTACCATAGGAATAAATTCAAATAAGGCCTGAAAATTCCCTTCATTTAAATACTGTGTTTCAAATTGATATCCGAACTGAAACATTGCTGGAAAGGCATCAAAACCACCTTCTTTTTTTGCTGCTTGAAATATACGTGCAGTTTCTCCGGTATAAAATGTATACCCCATACGTGGCCCTGATAAATTAAGATTATTTGCATCAGGATTATTAATAAGATTATCATAGGTAAATCTATTACTTAATCGTTGCTCAAGAATAGCGTTTACCGGTAAATCAAACATTTCTGCAATGGTAATTTGAAGCATAGCTTGCAATTCATTTTGCAAATTATTAAACTCTTTAATATGAGTTTTCTCTGTTCTATCTTGCTCAACATCAATAAGGCGAAGTGTTACAATGATAGTTTGAGCATATAATTCAACACTACCTGTTAAGATTTTATCTACGCCAATTTTTTTCCCGAGTTCCACCAAACAAAGTTTACCATAACAGTTTTTAATATCTAAACTGTTTTTTTCGAGTATCATATCAACATCATATCTGTCCATTACTTCAAATTTATTGATTTTACCCATTTCTATCCGTGCAAGACTGCCGAGTTGAATTGGATCTAAAACAATGCCTTTGGAATCGAGATGCAAAACAGTAAGACTTGGTTGCTTAACAGTTTGAGCAGATACAGAAAGACTAGCACATACGCATACAATACTTGCGATTTTTTTTCCGATTAAAAATAGTTTTGTTTTCATACATTTTTTATTTAAAAATTGATGAGACAAATGTATGTGGAATACAAACCCTATTAAAACGGATTTCAGCAACACGGTGCCGCAAGATTTGCAAAAAATAATAATTTGAAAGTAAAACATCTGATTTTGATGTTTTTTTTGCGAAACTTGCAAAACACTGTATAAAAAATTCAAATTATTGAAATATATTGCGTCAGTTTTAAACAGACGCAAAGAGTTTTTACAAAAAAAACATGGAAAAAATATCGGAAAAAGAACTTCAATCAATTTTATTCAAAAAAATTCAGGATGGATTACCCTCACATCGTTCATTAGTAGATGAAATTGCAGACTTGCTGGAAGTGAGTAACGACAGTGCGTATCGCCGCCTTAGAGGGCAAACAATGTTATCTATTGGGGAAACAAATACTATTTGCAAACATTTTAATATTCCGTTTGAGAGTCTCCACAGCAATAGCCCTAACTCGGTAACCTTTAACTTTGCCCCCTTACGTGACGAACATGATTTTCATAAACATTTGTTATTTATTTTGGGAGAAATTCAACTTTTTGCAGAAACTCCTGATGTTGAGTTAACATATGCTGCCATTGACATTCCCATTTTTCATCATTTTGATTATAAAGAACTTACTACTTTTAAAATATTTTATTGGCTAAAGTCTGTTATTAATGCAGAATCAGTAGCTAATCTAAAATACTTTCCCGGCTTTTTGCCCGATGAGTCTTACCAGATATGTAAAACAATACTCGAAAAATACAAAAAAATAAAATCAACTGAAATATGGACAGATGCAACCGTAAACAGTTTGCTAAAACAAATCAGTTATTTTTGGGAGTCTGGACTGTTTGAATCAAAAGAGGATGCATTAACCGTATGTGAACAAGCAGAACAGGAAATTATATCAATTAGAGACATTGCCGAAAAAAGTTCCAAAACGCCACATGAGAATAATTTTAATCTCTATTTTAGCGAAATTGAAATAGGAAACAATAGTATTCTTGCGGTTTCAGAAAAATTTAAACGAGCATATTTAAGTCATAACACGATTAATATTATGGCTACCATTCATAATGGGTTTTGCGAAGAAACAGAAAGATGGCTTGCAAATCTTATCAAAAAATCTATTTTAATAAGTAGTACATCCGAAAAAATCCGCTATCAATTTTTTAAACGTGCCCTTGATGGAATTCAATCCTTAAAAGATACAATTTCGGCATCATGACCTATTCCCGAATTGTGGAAATAACAGCTGACGGATGGCCAACATTTTCTATTCCTCAACTCAATGAAAGCTACCATTCTAAATATGGAGCTCGTATTGAATCACATCATATATATATAAAAAATGGAATAGCAACCATTTCTAAAGATACTATTTGTGTACTGGAAATTGGATTTGGAACCGGACTTAATTGCTTTGAAACAATTCTTTGGGCACACAAACACAAAAAACATGTTCATATATATTCAGTAGAAAAATTCCCTATTACCACAAAAGAAATCTTAACACTCAAGCTTAAAGAACAGCTAACCATACATGAGTATGATATGTTTACACAAATGCATACGGCAGAATGGAACACCAGTATTCAAATAAGTGAATTTGTAAGGCTTCATAAAATTCATGCTGACATATGTACACATCCTACCCTGCCAAAACATATTGATATTGTGTATTTTGATGCCTTTGCTCCTTCTGTAGACCCCGAAATTTGGACTAAGGAAGTGTTTGAGTATATACAATTGCATATGAATCCAAATAGTGCACTTGTAACTTACTGTGTAAAAGGTACTGTGAAAAGATTATTATCGGAAATAGGATTTACCGTTTCAAAAAAAACCGGTCCACCACAAGGAAAACGAGAAATATTACACTGCTTATTTTCTAAATAACGTGAACTCAAAAATTACGTCGAACTCACGTTAAATAATTCTGATTTCCGCATTCAAAAAATTAAAGTTTTCTTTATCTTTTGAGAGTAAAAAAAAATACGTATTTTGCAAACCTAAATTGGCAGAAATGGATACAAACGATTCTTTAGATCCTAACACCTGGGTTGACAAATACGGAAACTACCTCTATAATTATGCTATATCTCGGGTTTATAATCAGGTTATTGCCGAAGATTTAGTACAAGAAACATTTTTCTCGGCAGTTAAAGCAATTGACAGATTTGAAGGCAGAAGTACAATTAAAACATGGCTTACTTCTATTTTAAAACGCAAAATTATAGATCATTACAGAAAGAATGCTCGCAACAAAGAAGATGCATTATTAGACGACGACCAGTTTTTTCAAACAGATGGTATTTTAAAAGGTCATTGGGAAGATGATCATTTACCCGTAAAATGGGATAATACAGAAGGTCTTTCGGAAAGTGAAGAATTTTACAACGTATTAAAAGAGTGTCTTTCTTTTTTACCCCCCAAGATGGCGGCAACATTTACTATGAAAGAAATTGAGGAGTTTTCAACCGAAGAAACCTGTAAGGAGCTTGATATTTCACCGACCAATTTGTGGGTGATGATTCACCGAGCAAAATTAAAATTACGTAAATGTATTGAAACAAAATGGTTTTCTCCAGATAATAAAATGTATAAATAGTAAGTGCCATGAATCTCTTTCAAAAAATATATATTAAAACCATTAAATGTTTCATAGTTCCTTGTGAAAAAGCAAGTCTTTTGATGACAAAAAAAGAATTTGAAGAACTCAGCTTTAAAGAAGCATTGGATATGCGTTTACATCTGGTTAAATGCAAATATTGCAGATGGCTTTTAAATGAACAAGCTCTTATTTCTGAGACAATAGAAAAAAATAAGCATCTTATTGAAAAAGACTTTTTTTTACATTCAATTTCTCCTGAAAAATTAGAGGAAATCAAAAAAAGTCTGCGAAAATAAATTTTATTTTTTTGCAACTATTTCCTATAAAAAAAAGTCATATATTTCCAAATAATTTCATAATACACTATTTTGTATACTCATAGTGTACTGTTATTTTTTAGATGTGGAGAAAGATACTAATACAATAAAATCCAATCGAGACTGGGAATTATTCTTTGAGTCGATATATATACAATACTATTCCGGCTTATGTGCATTTGCAAAAAGCTTTGTATTAGATAGTGATGAAGCCGAGGAAATTGTTCAAGGTATTATTTTAAAACTATGGGAGCAAAAAGAAACAAGCTATGAAATAGTTTCTATGAAATCATATCTGTACAGAGCTGTTCGAAATACCTGTCTCAACTACATCAAACATCAAAAAATACAATCGCAATACAAAGATGCTTCATGGATTAAACTTAAAGAAATTGAATCTGATTTTATTGACCCATATCAAAATACGGAACTCGAAGAACATATTCAAGAAGCTATTAACTCCTTACCGGAACGATGTAGAGAAGTATTTGAAATGAGTAGATTTGATGGTCTCAAAAATAAAGAAATATCAGAGAAATTAGATATTACGGTAAAAGCTGTTGAAGCAAACATTACCCGAGCTCTTTCTTCTCTTAGAAAAAACATATCTAAATATTTACAATCTGAAAAACTGTTCAAATAATGTTATTTTTTTTAAGTAAGTATAGGGTAGATAACCAGCTAATTGTTATACTTTTGTAAAAGATTTTTAGTAATGATGACAATTGAAGATTTATTAGCAAAGTATCTCCAAAATCAAACTACTGCCGACGAAAATGCAGTATTGATGGATTGGGTTTTGTTAAGCGAAGAAAACAAACAACATTTCTCTGCGGTATGTGGCTATTGGTATGCTGCCGGCAGAAAAAACAATGAAAAAGAATTTAATTCAACTCGAGCATATACGAAGTTTTTATCCACCGTATCTGAAGAGCAATCTACAAGTCGTAGCATATTCTCTCCATTTGCAAGAAAACTATCTGCGGCTGCGGCAGTTGTTATTCTTTTTGTTTCTACTTTCTTAGTGCTTAATCAAAAAAATACTGAATTATTACTCGTTCAAAATACTCAAAACAGTATTCAAGAAGTTGTATTACCTGATGGTTCTCTTGTGTTTCTAAATACACATGCATCAATATCATATCCTGAAGTGTTTTCTGAAACCTCACGGCAAGTTAGTTTAGAAGGACATGCTTTTTTTTCGGTAATACATAATCCGGAAGCACCTTTCTTTGTGTTAGGTTCTGATATTACAACACAGGTTTTAGGAACTGAATTTGACATTACCATAAATCCTGATTTCTCTTCAGTTATTGTTGCTTCGGGTTCTGTGCAAGTAAGCGTTAATGCAACAAATGACTCGAAAATTCTTACAGAAAATGAGCGTGTTGATTTCACATCCGGTATTGGGTTAACAAAAAGTGTTAATACAGACAAAAACTATCTTTCTTGGCAAACCGGAATATTGATATTTGAACAAACTCCATTATCAAAAGTATTTACTGATATGGAACGTCAATACAATTGTTCGTTCACTATTTCTAACGAAACTATTCTTTCTCAAGAATTAACAGGAACGTTCGAAAATCTTGATCTTACAGAAATGTTAGATGTTATTTCTCTTACCTTCTCTTCTTTATCATATTCTATTACAGAAGGTGTAATTCTTATAGACAGCAAATAATACTTGTATATAGTGGAAAAAAAAGGCGTAGTCATTGTATTTGATTACGCTTTTTTTGTAAATTGTCGGTTCTTTTAGATTTTTTAAAAACTACGCTATAAACATGTATTTTCGTTTTATTATAAGTATGTTAATTATATGTTCTGCAACTATTTGCCGAGCTCAAACGAATTTACTCTCTACTCGTGTTACGTACCATGCCGACAATAAAACGATTGGTGAAATTCTACAAGATATTGAAAACTATACAAATGCTCGCTTTACATACAATAGTGCCCTTATTGACACGCGAGAAAGAGTAAGCATTACCGTTGTTAATAAAACAGTTGAGGAAATTCTCACAATATTATTTCTTTCAAAGTTTGAATACAAACAATTGGGAAATCAAATTCTTATAACACTTAACACGTCAAGTGCTATTCAGGTAGAGCAAGTTCCGGCTCAAATACCAACAGAAAGACCCACAAGAAGACCACCCCCACAACAATCTCAAGCATCTACACACATTGATACTGTTACGGTTTTTGATACTGTTAGAGTGCTGCAATATGATACCCTTAGATTTTTTCGATATGATACAATTCGAGTAATTGACAGTTCTGATTATTATAAAGCAAAAAATTTAATACTCAGAAAAACCCTATCAAATCTCAGTTTTTCGGGCTTTATTGGGCTTCAATACTCATATCCTTTATATTGGAATAAACCTAAAAATGAATATGCTCAATTACTTCAAAATGCAGTAGAACCAACAATTGGTTCTTTTCGGTCGTTACGAGTTTCATATCAAAACAACAAGCTTTCTTACGGTGCCGGAGTTCAGTTTGCTCGGTATTCATACAAAAGTAATTTTGAAACGCTCAACATTATAAATGATGGCTCAGAAACGCATACTGATTCTTTATGGTTTTGGCAGTATAACCTCCTGTTTTCTTACTATAAATTTATTCCGGGAGGCGACTCTATTCTTATTCCGGTGTATGACTCTATTTACACATACTCATTAGTTACAAATCCTAAAAAAGTAGAAAACACTCATAGATATTCGTCTATGCACACAACACGATATATAGGCATTCCCCTCACAATTGCATATCGGTTTTTTATAACACCGGAAATTGAATTACAATCGACACTTTCTTTTATCCCATATCTTAGAGTAGGGCAAAACGGGTTTATTCCAAATCAAGATAATTCTTATGCAATACTCTTATCTGATGCATATTATCGCCGTTTTGTGTTTGGATATTCGGCTTCGTGGAATGTGGTATGGCATTTTCATAAATTCTTTAGTTTGCATATGAAACCTAGTTGTAGCACAATACCTATTCTAGTTCAGAAAAAACATGCAGGGTATCAAAAATCAAATATTACATTCGGATTGGAATGGGGCATTTCATATGTTATTCCATATGAATTTGACATACGCTCTCTTGTAAAATAACGTAACAATTTATGAAGTTCTACATACTCATATCTGTTTTCCTTTGTATTTCGATTCATGTATTCGGACAACGGCTTTATTTTTCGGGCGGATACTATTATTCTACGTTTATTTGCAGTAACAACAGCTTATATAGTTGGGGCGACAATGAATTTAAACAACTTGCTCGAGATAATTCTACGTGTAATTATCATATTCCCTGCCTTGCTCCTTCTGTTGAACATATTATTTCTATTGATGGTGGGTATGGGTCACACACGGCTGCCATAACCTCAAACAAACGAGTAATAACATGGGGTAAAAATTATTTTGGAGAATTAGGTTCAGGTTCTTTTTGTGGAAGTGGACCAAACCCTATTTGCGAACGCACCTATCCTGACACGGTGGTTGGCGGAGAAACAGGGTTTCCGTATCTCTCTCAAGTTGTGTCAATTGCAAGTGGTCAAGCTCAAATATATGCACTCCTACAATCAGGTGAGGTTGTAGCATGGGGAAATAATTCTTTTGGGCAATTAGGTGATGGAACATACACTAATAGAGCAGACCCGGTATATGTTATCCATCAAAATAATCAAAAATTACAAAACATTAAAATGATAGCGGCAGGTCTCACGCATATATACGCCTTAACTAATGGTGGAGAAGTATATGCTTGGGGCAGCAATATAAAAAATCAATTGGGTACCGGCAACGATGCATCGCTCATACACCCGCAAAAAGTGGTTGACAGTAATGGAAATCCTTTAACCAACATTACAAGTATTGCTGCCGGAAGCTCCTTTGGCATTTTCTTACGAAGCAATGGATTTGTGTATGGTGCAGGAGCTTATAAAGGAACTGACTTGCATCACGTAACAGGAACCCCAATTTATTCAATAAAAAAACACGCTGAATTAATCTCAGGTGGAGCAACTCCTCACGCCTCATTACAAAATGTTGTTGCAATATCTGCGGGCTACAATCATGCTCTTGCAGTGGTTGTTGAAAATAACCAAAAATATGTTGTTTCATGGGGCGACAATCGCTTTCCGGATTTAGCTTCTAGCAGAAGTGGGGCTCTTGGTATTGGAGCAGCTCAGATTAGTCAATCTCTCACGCCTCGATATATGCTAATTTCAGAAAACACCAGAATAACGGATATATCATCCATTCATGCAGGTGTTGGGGTTTCATATATTGAAACATATCATCAGACAAGCGGCACAAATAGATTTTATGTTTCAGGCATCAACAATAAAGGTCAACTCGGCACTAAAGATTTCTTTGACAGACAATATCTTACCAGAATTGACGAAAATCTTTGCGAACCAATTTGTGCCGGTTTAATTATTACTAATTCATATGAATTTTGCACCCCATTTTCTGAACATATTGAAAGTGGACTCTCCGAAGATGATTATCAATTTGCATGGTTCTACAATAATGTATTCTTACCTCATGAAACCGGAAGTAATCTTCCGATTTCTAATCCGGGAACATATAATGTTGTAATTATTGATAAAATGGGAGCTTGTATAACTCAAACTAGTGAAATTACAGTATCTGCTAAAGAAAAAGAGTTTGAGCATGTTCAAAATTCATATTGCGGAAGCAGTCTTCTTTTTAAAGTTGCAGGAGAAGGTGATTTTGTGTGGTACGATCAAAAAAATGGCACTCAAATAGGAAGCGGAAATTATCTTGAAATAGATATATCAAATGCAGAAACAGTACTAGCAGACAGTATCTATCAAGTATGGTTGGAAAAAGAAAACGTATGTCAACAAATCCCTTTACAAATTGTAAAAAATTGTAATTGCTCTCCTACGCTTCCCATAGTTTTTGATACTACGGCTTGTGTAAACAGAGATTTCTTTGTGCGAGCTCTCGGAGACAGTATTGTATGGTATCATAATGCTGATTTACTACACCCCTTTCATATTGGAGAAATATATCATCCTAAAAATCTGAATGTTGGTTCTCACACCTTATATGCAACTAATATACTGCATAGATGTGAAAGTTCAGCACAAGAGAGTGCTCTTGAACTAATAGATTGTAATAGTTTGTATGTAATAACCGGACAAGTTTTTGCGGAACAACATCCGCAAGGATATTCTCGAGTGTTCTTATACCCTCAATTTTCGTCGCAAGCTCTTGACTCATGCATATCTAATAAAGATGGTGTATTTACGCTTTTTGTACAACAGAATGAATTTGTAACAGCTCTTGCGTATGCACAATCAGATACGTTTTACGATACCTGGCTAGGAAATAAAACTAGTAAGCAATATGCTCATTATGTGTTTGCTGATGCATATATTGGAGGACTTGAAATACGTATGCAGCAAAAAGCTGTTCATATTGAAACTATTTCATTAGATGCAGAAATAATACGTATTGATATAATTCTACCTAGCGGGCAAATCATACAAAGTTGTGAATCTCTTACAAGCTGCATTTCTAAGCTTGAACAAGGCATGTTCTTTCTGCGAATTATCTACAAAAACGGAAAATCGGAACTGCGAACAGTTATTAAATAACCCAATTTCTTTGTGTAATATGTGAAGTAATTATATTTTTACAAAAATTTAAAATATACACAAATGAACACAAAAATGCCTCTCATTTTTTGCATTGCTATCCTTTTTTCAATATCTACTCACGCTCAAGTTACAGATGCAGAAAAAACATTAAAAACACAATCAAAAGATACTGTAGACGGATGGAAAACCGGTGGAATTATCTCGGCAAATCTTGCTCAAACACGTATATCAAATTGGGCTTCGGGAGGAGAAAATTCTTTAGCCATTCAAGGACTCTTTCAACTCTATGCTAATTATAAGAAAGATAAAAATGCGTGGGATAACTCACTTGACATTGGATATGGAGTTTTAGGAACAGGGGATAAATCATTGTATTACAAAAAAACTGATGATAAAATTGACTTCCTTACTAAGTATGGACGACAAGCACATAAGAATTTTTATTACGCAGCATTAGGAAACGTTAGAACTCAAATGGCTGCCGGCTATAACTATCCTAACGATTCTATAGCAATATCAAAATTTTTAGCACCTGCATATATTACAACAGCACTTGGTATTGACTACAAACCAAACACCTATGTAAGTATGTTTTTAGCTCCAATAACCGGACGAATAACAATTGTTAATGATCAAATACTCGCAGATGCCGGTGCTTTTGGTGTAAGCCCGGGTGAAAACATCCGTACTGAGTTTGGAGGATATATACGACTTATATACTCAAGAAAAGATTTTGAAAATGAGATACTTAAAAACGTTGCATTTACCTCTAAACTTGATCTTTTTTCTAATTATTTAGAAAAACCACAGAATATTGATATTAATTGGGAAACCCAAATATCATGGAAAATAAACAAATTTATGAGCGTAAACTTTAACACACATCTTATATATGATGATGATATAAAATTTGGAGTAGACACTAATAATGATGGTGTTGATGACAAATTTGTCCCAAAATTACAATTCAAACAAATATTTGGTTTAGGGATAGCTGTTCGGTTTTAATTGACTTGGATTCTTTTAAGAAACTTCTAGACTAAGTCTCAAATTGAGATATACTACACAAATCAAAATCTGCGGAATATAAAAAACTATACAACCGGCGACCTTTTTAGTCCTCTAAATAAAAAGACTATACCTGCAATAATAAAAGGAACACTTAACAATTGCCCCATATTAAAAAACATAGTATGTTCAAATAAGACCTGAGGTTCTTTAAGAAATTCTATAAGAAATCTACTAAAAAAGATACCTAGTAAGAATATTCCGATTACTATTGAATCAGAAATTGTTTTATGAGCACGTATTTGCCTCCAGGCATATACCTGTAAAACAACAAAGCATAACAAATACGCTATTGCCTCATATATTTGAGTTGGATGTTTAGCTGCCGACTCTCCTGCTCGTATAAACACAAAACCCCAAGAAGCATCTGTTGCAATTCCATATATTTCTGAGTTTAAAAGATTCCCTATTCTAATTAAGACTGCGGTTAAGGGAACAACCAGCATTGCACGAGCAAGAAGTGTTGCATACGAAATGGCATTATACTTACTCACAAAATAAAATGCGATAAGTATTCCAATAGCCCCCCCGTGACTGGCTAGTCCTCCTTCCCATATATACAATACAGAAAGCGGATCAGCAAGATACCGAGCCGGTTCATAAAAGAAACAATGTCCTAATCGAGCTCCCAGAATTCCTCCAATAATAGTTGCTAGAGTTGCTTTTTCTAGAAGAGGTAATGGTTTTTGTTCTTTAATAAAAATTTGTTGTAAGGTAAAATATGCCAATAAATATCCTACAGCAAACAATACCCCATACCAACGAATTGCGTATGAATCTGTTACTGAGATAATAGTGGGAGAAACATCCCAAATAATTGCATGTAGCATCATGCTTTAGACGTATTATTTTTAAAGAAATGCAGATACAAAAAAACTAAACCCGTTACAATAAAAGGGATACTCAGCCATTGTCCCATATTTAAGCTCATTGTTTTCTCAAATTCTACTTGTTCATTTTTTATAAATTCAATAATAAAACGAGAGGCAAAAATCATAAGAAATGCAATAGCAAGAATAAGATAATCAGATATCGGTTTTTTTCGAGCAACTTGTGTAAAGTAATACCATACCAATAAGCCAAATGTAGAAATATAGACTAATGCCTCATATATTTGTGTAGGATGATGTGCTGATAAGAGTTTTGCCGACACCAAACCATTGGTTAATTGCGGCACCGCATCTATGGTCATTAAACGATGTCGCAATAAAGCATCACGTACCTCAACATATGGAATACCATGCTGTTGAAGGACCTCTCCGGACCCCGCAAACAACGAAGTTACATGAGAATGAAAATCAGGAGCAACAGCACCGGTTTGCATAATTGCATCTATTAATATATCTGGACTAGTAGTTATAACCGCATCACGCACAAATACAAATGCCCAAGGTATAGCGGTGGTAGCAACACCATAAATTTCGGAGTTCATTAGATTACCCAAACGAACCATAGTTGCCGTTAAAGGAATTACAATAGCTGCACGCGACGCAATCCAAATAAACGAACGTTTAGAACGCATAGAAAAAATTAAAAACGCGGCTAACAGACCAATAGCACCACCGTGACTGGCAAGTCCACCTTCCCATACATATAATATTCGAATCGGGTCAGCTAAATATTCTGCCGGCTCATAAAACAAACAATGTCCGAGACGTAATCCGGCAATGAGAAGAATAAACACTAAAAAGGTAAAATTATCAACCTCTTTTTGACGAAGCCCTTCTCTGAGCATTATTTTGCTTAATAATGAATACGAGCCAAAAAAACCGAGTGCGAAAAACAGACCATACCAACGGATTCGAAATCCTTCGATAATTTCGGGACTGACATTCCAAATAATATAGTCTAAAAACATAGAAAAAAAATTTAATATCTATAATGATCGGGTTTATACGGTCCTTCAACCGGCACCCCAATATAATCTGCTTGAGCTTTTGTTAAGGTAGTGAGTTTAACCCCTAATTTATCTAAATGCAAGCGAGCCACTTTTTCGTCAAGAAATTTTGGTAAGGTATATACCGAATTTGAATACTGCTCATTACGTGTATGTAATTCTATTTGAGCAAGAACTTGATTAGTAAAAGAAGCCGACATCACAAAACTCGGATGCCCTGTTGCACAGCCCAAATTAAGGAGACGCCCTTCGGCAAGAATAAGGATACTATGACCATCAGGGAATGTCCATTTATCAAACTGAGGTTTAATGTTGGTGCGAATAATGCCCGGAGTTTTAGCCAATTCAGCCATTTGAATCTCATTATCAAAATGTCCGATATTACCAACAATAGCCATATTTTTCATAGCTTTCATATGATTTGCCGTAATAATATCTTTATTACCGGTTGTAGTGATAAAAATATCGGCATATTCTAAAGTTTCTTCAACAGGTAACACCTGATATCCTTCCATTGCTGCTTGCAACGCACAAATTGGATCTATTTCAGTAATAATAACACGTGCCCCCTGCCCTTTTAAAGACTGTGCACATCCTTTACCCACATCACCATATCCGCATACTACGGCAACCTTACCTGCCAGCATTACATCAGAAGCTCTCATTATTCCATCGGTAAGAGAATGCCGACAGCCATACAAATTATCAAATTTTGATTTTGTAACCGAGTCATTTACATTAATTGCAGGGAAAGGTAGTTGTCCTTTTTCTGCCATTTGATATAAGCGATGTACCCCGGTTGTAGTTTCCTCAGAAACACCACGAATCTTGTTTCTGATTTGTGTCCAATGATGAGGATTTTCCTGTAGCGTTTTTCTGCATAATGCAAGAAAAACCCCCTCTTCTTCTGAATGAATATCGGGATTAAAATCCGGAACAACACCAAGAGCTTCAAATTCGGCACCTTTAATTACAAGCATTGTAGCATCACCACCATCATCTAGAATTAAATTCGGACCACTGCCATCTGGCCACACAAGAGCTTGTGCAGTACACCACCAATACTCCTCTAAGGTTTCACCTTTCCATGCAAATACAGGAACACCTTGCGGATTATCTACAGTACCCGATTTTCCGACTACAGTAGCAGCTGCAGCATGGTCTTGCGTAGAGAAAATATTACACGAAACCCATCGCACATCAGCACCAAGTTCAACTAGTGTTTCAATTAAAATAGCCGTTTGCACGGTCATATGCAGAGAGCCCATAATTTTAGCACCTGCAAGCGGTTTTTTACCCGCATATTCTTCACGCAAAGCCATTAAGCCCGGCATTTCAATTTCTGCTAAATCAAGTTCTTTTCGTCCCCAGTCAGCCAAAGAAATATCAGCTACTTTATAATCAATGTTTGTTGTAATCATAATATATTAAAATAAATAAGAATGTAACGACTTAAGAGCAGTCTCTTTATTTTTTGTGTCAACAAGAACCGAAATATTATGGCGACTGCCACCATATGAAATCATACGCACAAAAATATCATCAAGAGCTTGGAATACCTTTATTGCATGACCTTTTTCTTCGGTTATCATATTTCCAACAATACAAATAATAGTTTGTTCTTTATCAACCTCAACCGTACCAAGAGATTTGAGTTCTTCAACTATTTGAGCAAGATAGTCAACCTTATCAATAGTAAGAGAAATTGCTACCTCTGATGTAGTAATTACATCAATTGGAGTTTTATATTTTTCGAATACTTCAAACACTTTACGGAGAAAACCGTATGCAAGCAGCATTCGCCCCGATTTAATTTTGATAGCAAACACACCATCTTTTGCCGCGATAGCTTTAATTCCTGTACCTACAATTTTATTTGAAATTGTGGTACCTCTTGCTTCAGGTTCCATGGTATTCTTTAATAAAACCGGAATATTTTTAAGCTTTGCCGGTAAAACCGTAGACGGATGTAAGATTTTTGCTCCGAAATACGCAAGTTCAGCAGCTTCATCAAACGATAATTCAGCAATTGGACGCGTATTATCAACAATACGAGGGTCGTTGTTATGCACCCCATCTATATCTGTCCATATTTCCACAACAGATGCAGCAATTGCAGCTCCTATAAGTGTTGCAGAATAATCACTGCCACCACGTTTTAAATTATCAATTTCTCCTTGAGGATTAACACATATAAACCCCTGCGTAATAAACAAAGTAGTTGAAGGAAACTGAGAAAGAACGACAGATACTTTTGATTCTATTTCTGAAAGAATTGGTTCTCCGTCTTCATCAACGCACATAAAATCCAAAGCATCTAAAAGAACCGAAGGAATATTTTGTTCTTCATGATATAATTGCACTAAATTAGTTGAAATGATTTCGCCACGAGCAACGATGGATTTTTCAACCGAAAGAGAATATGGTTTACCTGTGAAATTTCTAATATCCTGAAATTCTTGTAGAACTATTTGTTTCGCCTTGTCTTTAGTTGCAGATTTTTCTAACAATTCATCAATTACGGCAAAATATTTACTTTCTAATACAGATAAAACTGCATGAGCACCATCCGGATTATTTTTTGAATAATAATCACAAATTTCTACAAGTGAATTAGTTGTGCCAGACATTGCAGAAAGAACAACAATCTGTTTATTTCCATCATTAATGAGAGATGAGACGTGTTTCATACGCTCCGGAGAGCCAACTGAAGTTCCACCAAATTTTAAAACTTTCATATTTGTAAAGGTATTACTATTTTGAGACAAAAGTAGTAATTCAAATGCTATTAAAAAATATTTTGAGCATTGTAAAAAAAAATAATTACAAAAAAGTAAACTTTTTTTAAGTTTTTTTTGTATACTTACAAAAAATCAATGCTTTAAGGGGAATTTTTATGACACATGGAGTAGTATTAATTGTTGATGATAATCCAATACGACGAAAAGTACTTGGGGACTATCTACACATTCTACAATACTCATATAAAGAAGCTTCTAACGGAAAAGAAGCTATTGAAATCTTTGAAAATGAAGATTTTGATATGATTTTTATGGATTTACATATGCCTATTATGAATGGTATTGAGGCAACAAGACATATAAGAAACAAATTTACGTTTCCCAAAAATCGCGTTAAAATAATTGCAAATACCGTATACAACTACAAAGATTTTTTTGATGATTTTTATGATGTGGGCTTTAGTGATATAATCCCCAATCCTTATACCTTAGAAGCATTGAGCAATCTCATAAATTACCACAAAATAACCTCTGCCCGATAATTTCTCTAAAAAAAATATTTTTTTCTATACTTAGATTAAAAATATAAGTACATTTGCGTATTAAATAACGTGGAAAAATTTGAGTTGATTGCAACCACGAAAAAAATGCTAAAGCAACGATATTCCTCTTTGGTTCAGTTGTTTCTCAAATTTTTCCCAGTATTATTGTTTTATTAAAAAATATAATTATATGGGATATTTATTTACATCCGAATCAGTTTCGGAAGGTCACCCCGACAAAGTTTCAGATCAAATTTCAGATGCATTACTTGATGCATTTCTTACTCAAGATTCAGAATCAAAAGTAGCGTGCGAAACATTAGTTACTACCGGCTTAACCGTATTAAGCGGTGAGGTTAAAACAAAAGGATATGTTGACGTGCAAAAAATTGCTCGTGAAGTTATTAATGGCATTGGTTACAACAAAGCTGCATATAAATTTGACGGCGATTCATGTGGTGTTATCTCTGCTATTCACGAACAATCTGCTGATATAAATCAAGGTGTTGAACGTGAAGACCCTATGTTGCAAGGTGCAGGGGATCAAGGCATGATGTTCGGATACGCTACGGATGAAACCGAAAATTTTATGCCGCTTACTCTTGACATTTCTCACAAATTATTAGAAACATTAGCTGATGTAAGAAAAAATTCTGAGAATATGCCATACTTACGTCCGGATTCTAAATCTCAGGTTACCATAGAGTATGATACAATTACTAATAAACCGCTCAAGATTGAAACCATTGTTATTTCAACACAACATGATGATTTAGGTGGTTCTGATGAAGAAATGCAAGCGAAAATTGCAGCTGACCTAGAACGCTTTGTAATTCCTAAAACTAAAGAATTATATCCTGAACACATTCAAGCATTATTTGGACACAACTACACCTTGTATGTAAACCCAACGGGAAAATTTGTTATAGGTGGTCCACATGGCGATACCGGATTAACCGGACGAAAAATTATTGTAGACACCTATGGTGGTCGTGGAGCACACGGTGGCGGAGCATTTTCAGGGAAAGATTCTTCTAAAGTTGACAGAAGTGCGGCGTACGCATCTCGTCATATTGCAAAAAACATTGTAGCTGCAGGTATAGCATCTGAATGTTTAGTACAAGTTTCATATGCAATTGGAATAGCAGAACCGGTTAATATATACATTAACACATATGGTAGTTGCAAAGCAAAAAAAGCTGACGGAACAAGCTATACAGATGAGGAAATTGCACGAGTTATTGCAGAAATGTTTGATATGCGTCCGGCTGCTATTGTGCAACGTTTTGGATTAAAAAACCCCATTTTCTTACCTACTGCATCATACGGACATTTCGGTCGCCAACCCTATACAAAAACAGTTAGGGTTATTGAAAATGCTAAAGAAGTAACAAAAGAGGTAGAGTTTTTTGCGTGGGAAAAACTTGATTATGTTTCTGCATTACAAGAAACATTTTTGTAATCTCTTAGCTGATATTCTATAAAACATAAAAAGCCGAATTGGAAATTATTCCCGTTCGGCTTTTATTGTATAAACATTCCCTTTATTGCTAACACTAAAAGAATTTTATTTGTTTTTCTGTTATACCCTCTCGGACACAGAAAAAATGAGCGAATTATTGCACCATACATCTTTGCAAACTTTCTTTTTTGCTGATAATACTGAGCCATATGAAAAAAACACATACTGTATAATCGCCATTTTGTAAACAGCGGAACATGCGAACGTAATTCCTTTTTATTAAAAATTCGTCGGTAATTCTCTAATTCTTTAAAGGATTTTAATGCATCTCCTCCGGTAAAAGACTCCGGATGATGAACATATACGGTTGTTCTTACCGGTATTTGAATAATTGGGTACTCACACGCAACACGTGCCGCAAAATCTAAATCTTCACACACATATACCTCCGGGTCAAAAGACGCATGCTTTGCAATTTCTGCATGCACACACATTCTCTGCGGATTAAAAGTATAGGTAGCAATATAATGAAACACAGAATATTCTGAAAGCAAGGGGCACACTCTCTCTGAGCGAATTCCATTCTGCTCGTCCCATGCATTTGTAAAAAACAATGCTTTAGGATACGAACGTGATACGATTTCGTCATACAAAGTTTCTAAATGAAATGATTCATGATAATCATCACTATCCAAAAAACAGATATAGTTACCCTTTGCTTGAGCCATCCCAAGATTTCGAGAACGACATCGTTCAAGATTCTGTTCATTTTTTATATATCGAATTCGTGGATCAGTAAATCCGCATACAATTTCTTGGGTAGTATCTGTAGATGCATCATCAACAATAATACATTCAAAATCAGTAAAACTTTGCTGTAAAACACTTATGATAGCACGCGACAAAAATGCAGCTCTATTATATGTTGGAATAATAATAGAAAAAAAAGGCATATCTCTAATGGTCTTTAAAACTTAAAGACAGCGTGTGGTCCAAAATGTTTTCCTATTAACGATTCTCCGGGAGAAATATAAAAACCTCCACGAAATCCTATTTCAAAAATATCTGAAGCAATATATTGCATACTTACAATTAAAGGTGCCGTAAAAATAGTTCTGGTTTCTTGCTTATACCCAAGCCATAATTCTTCACCCAAAGCGGTATTTCCTATAGCCGGATACATAATCGTTTCTGAATAGGTAACAACACCGGTTTGAGCCGAAAAACCAATAAATTTCGAAAGTGGATACGTAAATCCAAGCGTCAATCCCGCTTGTATTACTAAAATATCGGCGTTTGTACCGTCACTTTTAACATTATATTCAGCAAAATTTGAACGTTCATTTTCAAAATATCGAGTTCTTCCAAAATTCATATGTTGTCCAATAGAAACCATTCCGTTTAACATATAGGAAAAATCTAGCGAAAAATTTTCTCCGGGAACTACATCATTGTAATCATATGCAACATAATACCCCCCCTGTGCGGTTATTTTAGCCCGCTTTTCACCGGCTGACATGATTGTTTGAACGCGTTTAGTTTTTTCTTGACTCTCAGCTTCTTGAGCAAAGCTAATATAAGGAACAAAAAAACAAGCTACTAGTAAAATTCGTGTCATCATAATGGTAAGTCTTTTATTTCGTATAAAAATAGATATTTTTTTAATATGTTGATTTTTTTAGCACTAAAAAATTACAAAAGTCCTCTAATACAACGTACTAGTTCTTGTGCATTTATCTTATTCTGTGCAATATTCGGATGCCAATCGGCACCAAAGCCCACACTCCCTTGTTGCGACAATTCACATACCCGTATAGATTGATCTTGAAAATAACCTGCAATTTCATGCAACCAAATCAATTGTAATGTTCTTTGTTCTCCATCTAACATCTGGCTAGAAGCCAATACAATATGAGTGCTCGGATACAAAGCATATAGGTCTGTAATAAATTGTTTGTAATACGTACAATACGTTTCCTTATCTGCCCCAAGCGGGGGACTAAAATCATTGGTGCCGAGGTTTATAACCACAACATGAGGAATAAAATCAGCATGATTCCATTGTGGAGATGGCGTAAGAGCAAACGTTCTTTGAAATACCTGCGGCATACAATCTTGCAAAAAGACCGTATCGCCATAATTTCTATATATCCCTTTTCCTGAATATGCTATGGTATGATAGTCTGCATGTAAATCTCGTGCAGCTATTGCGGCGTACGACATATATGCATTTTCTGTTGCCGAAGAAAATACCTCTTCGGCATGGAGGGCTTCATTCCCGTAACCACAGGTTATAGAGTTTCCTATAAACAATAATCGCACATCTGATTTTGGCATAGTATAAAATTGTGCCTGTTTTTCAACATATACACCACCAAAACCTATGGAACCGATTTGCCCTTCGGTGCGTTTTACAATGGTAAAATTTCGTTGAATCTTATCGTGTGATTCAAAAATTCGATAGGTTTGTTTTCCAGGTTGTAATTGGAGTGTTTTGTGCACAACGGAATCAACAATTACCTCTAAAAAATTGGGCTGAGATGAATCAAGAGCATAGTCAGTTACAACAATTTCCACAACACGAGAATCAACAGAAAATGAAATTGATGAACTCGAAAATGAAGCAATATATTGATTTTGATTTGATGTCTCAAACCTACCCATATATACAATTTTCTCGGAATCTGGCGGAAAAAATTGAAGAGATTGAAACATCATAAACATACAGACTAATGTCTTCACAAAACTATGGAATTATATATGAAACAAGAGAATACTCTGAAATAAAACCATAGGTTACACGCTGTTCTATAGGTAAGGTTATATCTATTGAACCATGAATAGGTTGCGATTCCACATCTATATCAATCTTATAACACATACCAATACCATAGGCATATTGTTCTTGCTTAAAGGTGTACGTATATAAAGACTTGAAATACTTTTGAGAGATTGTTGCAACGGAGTCAAGTTGCAGATCTCCAAAGACATACTCATCGGTAAGTGAGGAATACGTATACATTTCTTGTGGGTTATTATTATACTCGTTTCCATCCCACGTTCGATTAACAGACTCAGGAAACTCGAGAACGGTAACATGAACATTATCCTCTATACGAACAATTTTACGAGCATGTATTCTATATGCAATTTGTTTATAGTGTTGCCACGGAAGCGAATCGGCATACCGCACCTCTTGTGAAACTAAATAAACCATATAATTCAAAGTGTCAAAAATTGGTTCTAAAACACGTTCTCGTAAGAGAAAAATTGAGGTGTCACGAATATTTGTTGGGGCATCTATATGAATTTTAGTTACCTGATATATCCGTTCCGTTCCGGGCGTAAGAGGTTGAAACAAAAAAGAATCATGTAGTGAAGGTTCAGGAGTATCATCGGAGCATGAAAATAGAATAGAAACAGAAATAAGAGCAGCTAGTATAAAACCGTATTTATCTGAAAAAATCTTCATACTTGTATTTTTTTACTGATGCTTTTTTTGAGCATATAAAAACATTCCTATTTCAACAAGCATATATATAAAAAATAGACTTGCCAGCATAATGCCAAGAGCGTAATTATTATCTTTTGCAATAAATAACATGCTCAGCACAAAGAAAAGAGAAAAAATAAATTTCACAGAATGAATAACAACCGCTTTAAAAATTCTCTTTTTAGGATTCTCGTCGCCAAGGGTCATAATATATAAACCTGCAGCAATGTGAATGAGAGACATAAATATAATGCCTAACACACCTATAGAATGTGGTATAATTCCGGGGAAAGACTTTTGAATAAGCATATACAGAAAGAATATGAAGACCGCCAAAAAAACATGAAACACTAAAAATCTAACAATAAGCATATTCCGTTATTTTTTTGGTTTAATAAAGTCTTTTAAAACTAGATATAAGGCAGTAAAAATAGAAAACAAAGAAAGAATAATAGTTATAACCGGTTTTGTTTCATAATATTCGTCGAGTGTAACACCCCCATAAGTTCCGGCTCCAATTATAATAATCATTTGAAATGCAATATTTGAATATTTCATTGCATTAAGATACTCGGGCTTATTTTTCGAGGACTGCTTCTTTTTTTGGTAATCCATTTTGATGTATACTCTTATTTTGAGCATTACTCATAGAACAAACTCCAGAGAATACCGCTCCCGGTTCAATAGCTAATTTATTGGTTGTTATTTCACCGCTTAATTTTGCCGTTGCACGTAAGCTAAGCAGCTCTTGTGTAATAATTTTCCCCTCTAGAGTACCTTCAATATCACAATTTTGACATCGCACTTCGCCAATTATTACTCCGGTATTTCCAATAACTACCTTACCTTTTACCTCAAGATTTCCTTGTAATGTTCCTTCCAAACGCATATCACTATTGCACGAAATATCACCCGTAATGGTTGTTCCTGCAGTAATCATATTTGTTGAAATAGTATTTGTTTCGTTATTCTTTGCCATAGTTTTTTTTTAATTATTACAAATATATATATAACTGTTCGTATAAACTAATTCTGATAAAAAAATACGTTTATTACCGCTTTTTAGTATATGATTGCATATATGCATATTTAATTTCTGCAAGAGCCCAATCATCAAGATTATCAATATCTTGAACCTGAGTCTCAGGCACAATGAGAGCTCCGGTATTTTGAGTGAATATTGTTTTTGCTTCAAAAAAGACCGTAGTTTTTCCCCAGTAAAACTGTCCGCAATCATGATATGCCGCAGAGAGATCCTGAGAACGCGTAAACATATACTCAGAATTAATCATCTGCAATTTTCCTTCATGAATATGTAGGGCTCGTTGAATAGGATATCCAAACTGCACTACCGGACAAACCGAATCGTAGCCCGACTGCAAGAGTTCAAAACCATTACGTATCGTTTGCGGTAACAATAAAGGAGCTGTTGGCAAGATGCAACAAAATAGATCAAAGGTTTTTCCTTGATGCTTATACGCCTCAAGGACTTCAATAATAACATCGGAAAGTGTTGCAAAATCGTCAGCATTTGATTGTGAACGAATAAAGGGAACTGTTGCTCCGTATTTTTTTGCAATTTCAGCAATTTCCTCATCATCGGTAGATACCATAACCTCATCAAACAATGTAGTTTTTAAGGCAGCTTCTATAGAATAGGCAATAATTGCCTTACCGTGAAACTCACGAATATTTTTTCTAGGTATTCGTTTACTCCCCCCCCTAGCCGGTATAATAGCAATGTTACTCACAATAATGTTCTTGTATTTTTTGTAAATGTACTAAAAAATACCAAATTTAATACAGATGTAAAAAAGTATTGTATCTGCAATTAATTTTCATAAAACATCCATGCTCGAAAGCGATCTCCAAAACTTCGTTCTTGATTCTTTTCGCGTTTTTCTATACGTGCTTGTTTTTGCGAAGCATAATTAACCCCATCAAAAATAACTTTATACGATACGGTTGGAATAATTGGGAAGAAGCTGATTTGATATAACTTAAGTGGTTGAAAACCTATCTCGTTTTGATACTGCGGGCTAAAAAATTCACTGGTGTTATTATGATTATAATAGTAATAATAAGGATTCCTTCGGTTATACACATTATAAATGCTAAAATTCCACTCGCAGGTATTATTATGTTTATTTTTTGTTCTGTAGGTTGCACCAATATCTAATCTATGATAATTTCGCATACGAGCACTATTACGTTCTCCATACTTAAGAACTTCATACGGAAACACATCAGTGTAAAATTCATTATCTTCTAGCTGAGTATCTACATACATGCCGTAATATCTGCCAATTACCGGAGTATACGGTAATCCCGATTGAAACACCCATGTCCCACCAAGCGACCAGGAATCTGATAGCTTTCGCATTACCGATGCAGAAAAGGTGTGCGGTCTGTCATAATCAAACACAAAGCTTTTTCCATTATTTATTGCATCAAACTGTCGAGTTGTATGAGAGTATGAATATCCGGCAAAACCTTGCCAGTCTCCGCGTTGTTTTCTTACAAAGAGTTCAAGTCCATATGATGTTCCCTTTCCGTTTTTTGCAAGTTTTTGTTCCCAAAATTCATCACCGCGAATGCTAGTATATCCATCCTGAAATGTAAGTAAATCATGCATGTCTTTATAATATACCGTAACATCTGTTGCATAGGTTTGCTCTTGTAGCACGCCATTCCAACTGAGGGAATACTGTTGAGAATGCGACGGCGGTAAACTGGAACTTGCAGGAATCCATATTTCATTACTCATAATTTGTCCGTTAGTAAATAACATATGAGAGGTTTGATGCACCTGCATATAATGAACACTTACTGTATGTTTTTGAGATATTGCATACGAAACTTGAATACGCGGTTCAATACTGCTATATCTATAATCTGTTACAATACTGTGTTGTGCCCGCAACCCCGGTCGCACTTTAATAGAAGGCGATATAGAAAATATATTATCAACAAACAATGCGGTTTCATTTCCATATAAAACGGTGTGTTCTTCTTGTGTGTGAAGTAATGAATTATAACTAAAATCAGGGACATATCGGTCTAAGGATGATTGCATACCAAAATCAATTTTCCACCACGGAGCTGCGGAATAGTTCCAAAGTGATTGCACTAAAGTTTGTGATTTTGACGACAAATCTTTCATACGTATATATGAAAGCACCGAATCCGGACGGTTTGTGAATGTTAGACTTGTAGAAGAACGGTAATATACATGTGAAAGAATATGTGTTGATTGAAGTTTTGGAAATGACGTGTTTGTCCACGATACTGCAGCCAAAGAATTGCCCCAGGCATTTTTATAACGGAATGACTCATCAATTTTTGGTTTTCCCCAATAATTCAAATAATCATCGCCATGATACAGGTTTACTGCAAGCGTATTATACGGATTTACCCGCCATGAATATTTTGCATTTACATCATGAAATCCATAACTAATACGTGCATCATTTCCTGACGAAACTGTTGATGCAAGTAGCAAAAACACATCCGGCAAGACTGTTTTTCGAGCCGAAACAATAAACTGAGAATTTTTGAGCTTTGTTGGGCCTTGGAGTGTAAACGAAAGATCACTCAGCCCCACCGTATAGGTGCCCTTAAGTTTATAAGCATCTCCGGCACGTTGGGTTATATTAAGTATTGATGATAATTTACCACCATATTGTGCCGGAAAGCTCCCTTTGTGAATATCTATTGCATGAATCATATCCGGATTAAACACCGAAGTAAATCCACCCAAATGGTTAACATAAATAAGCGGCACATTATCTAACAAATAGAGGTTTTGCCCCGGATCGCCACCACGGACAACAAGTAAGCTGGAGCCCTCATTTTGTGCTTGTATGCCCGGTAATAATTGAGCAGTTTTAATGACATCGGGTTTTCCTCCCAGTGCCGGAATTTGAGAAAGTTCATGAGACGTAAGATGAGAAACATTTGGTTTTTGCTCTTGCAAGGCACGAATGGTAACAGCTTCAAGCATTGTATTTGTTTCTAAATATACCTGAATGTTCGTATCACGACTTGCAGAAATTGAGATGATGTACGGTTCATATCCCACATACGAAATTTCTATCTGAGCAGGAGATTGTACAAATATGGCAAATCTGCCTTGTTCGTTTGTAAACACTGCATTTTGTGTATTCATTTCGTGTACTACCGCCGCAATAAGGACTTCACCTGTTGCTTTATCGCGAACAACACCGGAGCATAAAATTTTTTGTTGTGCACATACACTAATATGAGCAATACATAAGAGTAGAATAATAGAGATTTTCATGTACATGGTGTATTAAAATGAGGCAAATGAAGACATGTTGTTTGTAATACGAATTGTATCGGTTTTTTCGCGTGCCGATGCCATAACAATACCATATCCGTTAGACGTGTTAGAGTACAAATTATAGGGAGGAACCCCACCAAAACTAAATTCAGGATAACGACTTTCATTATAGATATATGAACTCCGTTCGTACTCATAATAATCTTCACTCACCGTTACACAATAGATACGATAATAATAGTACACATTATAGTATCTGCCTTGTTGAAAATCGAGTTGAAAGGTACAGGTACTGTCTTCTAAAAAAAGAGCATTGCTTACCACATTAAAAGGAATACCTTCTGCAATATATGAGGGGTCGTCTTTTGAGCCGGTAAGATAGATACGAGAATAATGACGAGCAGCATATCCGCCAATAACACCATCAGCAAAAAAGCGAAGATAACGTAATTCACCCGGCGTAGTAGAAACCGTAATTCTGAAGGCGGACATATGCCCTTCTTCATTACGAGAAACCAAAGGAATATGCTCTGTGTGGAGAATACGTGCCGGTTGCGGAATAGTTTGCGTAGCCCGAATGGTATCATGTCCCGGCACAAACACCTTCAGTTCATAGGTTTTTCCTATAGTAGCAAGAGAATCTGTAAGGTACCGCCCCTCATCTTCATACCTGAGCGTATCGACCACAACACCATTACTCCACAACACAACCAATGCTTCAGAGCAGAAGCTAAGCGGGTTGTTTTCCATTTTATTGGTAAACGACACATGAGCCCACATTGGCTCACCGGCCTCAAATACCGCATTAAGAACCGGTACTGTTTCAAAATCAGGAAAATCATAGGGCACTTCGGTTCGGCAAGAAATACCGAATATAAAGCAGCAGCACATAATTACTATTGTATGTTTCATGGTTGTGGTATTAAAACTCACGGCTTGCTATACAGTAAGCCGTGAGTAGATGTTATTCGTGTGTCTGTTTTTCTTTATTCATTCTTTTGTATGTTTGTGTTCCATGTATAGGAAATCCCATATTGAAAAAACCAAGGATGAATTACTCCTTGCCACGGATCTAAAATTCTTGCAAGTTCAATATTGGCAGTAATATGTTGAGTTACTCGTAGCCCTAATTCTAATCCTATTGAATAGTTTTGAAGCACAAATGTGCTTTTCTTATTAATCATATTTTTCTTCTTTGAATAATATGAAAATGCGTTGCCCATATTCACATATACATCGAAACGTGCAAGTTTATTTTTAAGTAAAATTTGAGACGCATTAATTTTACTATGTAATCCATACACCATACCTCCTAATGAATTATCCTGTTCTAAAAAACCCCCAAAATACACGTTATCAGCTACCTTAAACGAGTATAAAAATGTATACGCATTATATGCACTAATATTCTCAATTAATGAATCTGTGATGATACCACTCGATTCAGAGGGAGAAACTGAATCGGTTATTTTAACATATAATACCGATTTGTCTTCGACACGTCTAGAATAATCAAATTCAAGAATATGAGTAGGCTTTTGTTGTGCCAATACAGTTATTCCAGACATTAAACAAAAAATGAATAATAATATTTTCATTAAAATCTTATATTAAAAAAGATGTGTATTAAAGTTCAACTGAGCTCTACCTGTATTTGAAATTTTTGCCCAACACTCAGTTGCCCCTATATGTCTTCTATTAAAGAAATTATTATAATTAGGGGATGTTCCACTAGATGTGTAAATTCTTACGTCGAAATAATCAAATACGTGATATATTGTTTTTGTTCTTTCTGTTTTTGAAAAGTAATACGGTCTTCTACTCCATGTATTGGTTGATGTATTCAACTCATCTAGCAAGATATTAAATTCACAAGATATTGTTCTTGTATTTTCGTACCAAATTCCCAATATTCTTGTATATGCTTTTGCTTCGCCCCAAAGTGGTCCCCATAAAGAATAGTTGTGATTGTCAAGGCGAAGCCTATTAATATCAAACCCAACTCTAATACGAACCCTGTCAGAACCATTAGTATTTCTTCGCTCTATAAGATATCTATATTTATTTGGAGCTAAAACATCAAAACCATCTAAAATTACTCTATGAGCATCATCTTTCAACTCATCTTCACATATCATGAGTTGAATTTCATCAGAAATTGCATTACGATAGGTTTTCTCTGTTAATGATTCAAGTGTTGAACGGTGTTGAACGTCAGCCATTACAACATTATGCTCAAACACTTTATACAAGGTGTTGCCTATTTGCAATATGCGATTTTTATTTACTAAAAACCGTTTTGGTGTTGATTCTAATGCGTGTAACAAGACATAGTTGCCTGATTCTTCTTGTTCTAGTACAAGATACTCAGACAATGACAACATCTCCTCTTTTAGCTGTTCAATACTCAGTTCTTTTTCGGCAATACGTTCGTATACCTCATTACTTGTTGTTACAAAAGAGATAAACCCTTGCTCTTGTTCCCATGCAAGGCGTTCTTGTTCGGTCATACTCATTACCTTGTTTAGCGTTTCTGAATACTCTTCAATACTTGAAAATGCGAGGATTTTTTCTTATTGCGGTGTTACGGTTTCTTTACTGCAACTACTTAGTATGAGAATTGCAGATACAAAAACCAGATTAATTAATTGATTTGTTTGTTTCATGATAAAATAATTTAAGTTAAACAATTATGTGATTATAAAAATTGCGAGCAAAAATATATGTTTTTTTGAAAAAACAAAAAAAATTAACACAAGATATTTTTTTCACATAAAACAAATGGTATTTCTTATTCATTTACTTGTTTTTTCCTATCCCATGCATAAGAAACGCCAAGTTGAACAAACGATCTGCAATGAGCGAGAGGATTAGGATACCGCATATAATCATAATAAGCACTCCATTTATTATTAAAACTATATGTACCTCCAAGTCCATAGATAAGTCCATCATATCTAAAAACTGATTTTTCAGCAAATTTATCATTTAATCGTGTATTGTGCGTAGTTAAACATCGTGCTGAAAGATATATATTTATTCTATAATTAACAGTTTTCGTTATAAAGGGCATTATATGAATTTTTTGAGTGTATGAATAATTATATAGAAGAGGCAATAGACTTACAGAAAAACCAGATTCAAAAAACATATAATATTGTATATTGAAGCCTGTGTGAACTCTCAAATTAATATAAGAATAATCGCTTCCATCTGAATTTTGACTTACCATTTTAATTTTTTCAGGGCAAAAATTAAATGTTATTTTGTTAATCCCGGTATTTTGACCAATACTTTGAAAAAAACTACCTAATAGAATTAAAACAAGAACTTTTTTCATAGATATAAATATTTTAAAAGAAGGGGGTAAAGCCCCCCTCTGATTTTTTATTAAAATAATACAGTATTATGAATAATATTTGCTCTATTAGTGTTTGGTTGTTTTGCCCAACAGTTTAATGCGGCAAAATGCAGATAATCACCCATATGTCTAAAACCATTTTCAAAACTATCAAATGCTTCAGAAATACCATTCCATCTTATACTATTTCCCATTCTTTGATTTTAGCCAATTATACGAAAACCCAATTTCTATATATGGTTTATAATTATACTTATTAGAATTCATTTTTTTTACCTCAAGAACACATGCTATGTTTTTAGACAAAAGAGCAGAAGTTCCAAATCCATAATGAAAAGCATCTAAGCCTATTCTTCTTCTATTTTCATAGTCTTTATAAAACCAGAAATCAAAACCAAAAGGAATATAAAAGTCTATTCTAGACTCTTTGTTAAATAATAATGGCATAATATGAATTTTTTGTTCTAGAAATATATAATGTAAGGGACCATATATATATCCAAAACTATAATCCAAACTTTTGGTATACCTTTTACTAAATGAAAACGAATAGCTATTTATTGAAAAAGGATTTTTTATAATAGTATCTTGTGTAACATAGATTTGCTCAATGTTTTTATATGAATATCCAATCTGAATAGTATTAGTTCCAAATTTATCTTCTGCTTGACCGTAACTCCAAATATAACTATACATTATAAACATAAAAAAGACTATTGTTCTCATAAAAAAATTAATTAAATAAAAAAATATTATGTTCTATTTTTGCTTGTCCTGTTTTTTCAGTTTTTGCCCAACATTGTAATGCCGCAATATGAAAATTATTAAAATAGTGACGGGGGACTAAATTTAACTCTGAACTGAAATTCTGAAAGGGAATGTAAAGATTATTCCTTTGTGTTCCTGAATTTGAGTAAAATAGTTTGCTTGAGCGCATCCAAATATTATTCTCTTTGTAATCATAATAAATGTTAAACTCACAACTAATAGTTCTTTCGTTTATATACCAAATGCCGGCAATTCTTCTATATGGTTGCACCTCCCCCCATAGAATAGGAAATGTATACCATTGACCACCAGAGTTTGGTATAAATCTAACCAAAAAATCCATGCCTACTCGTATTCTTGTTCTATAAGAACCATTATCATTTCTTCTCTCTAAGAGATATCTCTCATCATCTCCAATTATATAAATAGGATTTAAACTAACATTATACGCATCATCTTTCAACTCATCTTCACATATCATGAGTTGAATTTCATCAGAAATTGCATTACGATAGGTTTTCTCTGTTAATGATTCAAGTGTTGAACGGTGTTGAACGTCAGCCATTACAACATTATGCTCAAACACTTTATACAAGGTGTTGCCTATTTGCAATATGCGATTTTTATTTACTAAAAACCGTTTTGGTGTTGATTCTAATGCGTGTAACAAGACATAGTTGCCTGATTCTTCTTGTTCTAGTACAAGATACTCAGACAATGACAACATCTCCTCTTTTAGCTGTTCAATACTCAGTTCTTTTTCGGCAATACGTTCGTATACCTCATTACTTGTTGTTACAAAAGAGATAAACCCTTGCTCTTGTTCCCATGCAAGGCGTTCTTGTTCGGTCATACTCATTACCTTGTTTAGCGTTTCTGAATACTCTTCAATACTTGAAAATGCGAGGATTTTTTCTTATTGCGGTGTTACGGTTTCTTTCGAACAGCTGCTGCTTAGAATTAATGCTACAATAGAGCATACTACAAATACATTGTGATTTTTCATGGTGTTAAAATTTTAAATTATTATAATATTGCTTAATGGTTGCAAAAGTATATGTTTTTTCGAAAAAACAAACAAAATTTTAACACAAGATATTTTTTTTGAATAATATTGGGTAGGGGGAATTATTCTATCTTATAAAAATCTAGATCTCTCATACTTTTTATAAGAACTCCTCTGAAATAAAATTTTATTATTTGATCATACAGGTATCCTTGCAGAGCCATATTCATTGCACCTTCTTGCGACAGACCAACTCCATGTCCATACCCGAACCCTTCTATTACAACTGTGTTATTTTGTTGATACATAGTAAAAAACGTTGAACGCAATCGCCATTCGGAACGAATTGTTCGTAATCGTAACAAGGTATCATTTCCTCTAAATTCGAAATATTTTGCACGTTCCGGTTGAGAGAAGGTAAAATCGAGAGGGAAATGCACTTCGGTTTTTTTATGAAACACCGTGTCAATTGTTAGTATCTGCGAATAGATGGTATCGTTTCGCACAGTATCAATACTCCATTGTATAGAATATACACTATCTATAACAAAATCAAGCATATGATTTTGCGTAAGAGAGGTATCTGCAATGTGCACTATTCCAACAGAGTCATATAAAACCGGCATATTCCATATAGTATCTACGTGTAAAATCTCTTTTTTCACCGAATCTATGCGCATATCAATAACCGTATATATTGTTTCAAATGTCGTATCTATTGTAAAAGGAACATATTCTTTATACGGATCCATAACAAATCCTTTTGCGGCTAAATATTTAGTCCAATCATTCAAAGGAATTTCTCGTCGCCAACTATATCCGGGCATTCCAACACTAAAGGTATCTTGCACCGAACGCAAATATGGAACTCGCGTAATCCACACATCTTCTGAGTTCGCTGTTTGTCCACCCGAATTTGCATAGTACGTAGCAGAAATAAGCGTATGCGTAGAGTCAACAACCACTAAACCCGATGTTTCAAATGCCGCATTTAATATAGCGGGATTATGAGTACATCTGCCTTTATATGCTTGGCAGTGTTCTGCGTCACATAAATTAAAGCCCTCATGCAAATGCTTTATATAATATTTTGCGGCATATGTTCTACATAATAATGCCTGAGCTTTATAAAATTCTATATGAGCCCGTGAACCACCTTCGGCTTCGACCACACCGGCAATATATTTTTCAAAATTCACATCATTAATAAGGCGAAGCTCTCCCTTATTAACCGAAACATACATATCATTATCATAAGAACGCTGCGGAATTCTGCGAGAGGGATGCGTAATAGTAAAAAAGCAGATATCATATGCTCCACGAAGATGAATTACCTTGTCTGCTTTATAATTCTTTTTTCCGGCACGAAACACGCCGCTCTTAATAGAAAACTCAACTGTTTGCCCCTCCTCAATCACAAAATCAATGGTATTATCTACAATAACATCATACTTTCCGTTATGAGCAGTAAATAAAAAAACATCTATTTTTTGTTCGTGAAATATACTAATTGAAATGTTTTGAGAGAACGAAATGCTCGAACTCAAAACACACAAAAACACAAGCACACACACACGAACTATCATAGGTTTCACTTTTGATGCTGCAAACACGCAATAATTTTATCGGCAAGAACAGACGATAGTTTTTCTTTTGATTCAACACTCCAACCTGCAACATGAGGTGTTAGAATAACATTTTGAGAATTACGAAGGAATTCAAATGGTTCGGGCATAGAATCCGTTAAAAAATCTTGAAAATTAAAAGACTCATATTCAAGCACATCTAAACCGGCAGCGATAACTTTTCCGGATGCAAGCCCCGCAACTAATGCCGCCGTATCTACCACAGAACCACGAGAGGTATTAATAATAATACAATTATTCTTACATGATTCTATAAACTCAGCATTACACATATAGCGAGTTTCTGAGGTTTGTGGCACATGAAAACTTATTATATCAGCTTGAGCTTGTAATTCAGATAAGGTACACTCCTGCACAAAATCATTTGAAAAATTCTGTTTATACTTATCATACGCAAGTACCCGCACAGAAAAACCGGAAAGTTTTTTTGCCAATACAGACCCCACATTTCCATACCCGATAATACCTACGGTTTTACCCATAATTTCGAACCCTCTATTTCCTTCTCTATCCCATATAGAATTTCTGACCTCGGCATGTGCTTTACAAAGATTATTACTCAAAGAAAGCAACATTCCTATAACTTGTTCAGCAACCGCATCTCTATTACCTTCGGGGGAATTACAACAAACGATTCCTTTAGATTCGGCATATTCAATATCTATTGTTTCCATTCCGGAACCAACTCTGCCTATACACTGTAATTTTTTTCCGGCATCAATAAACTCCTTGTCTGCAATAATTTTTGACCGTAAAATAACTGCGTCAACATCAGTAATTCGCTCTATAACCTCTTCTTTTGTATACGCTTCATTATGGTCAATAGAAAACCCGGCTTGCGTAAACTTGTGGAGCATTACCGGGTGAACATCATCAATTATTAATATTTTTATCATGTATTATTATAATTATTTCATCAAAAAAATCTCTGTTTTTGAAAATCTTTATATTTCGAATATTATTTCTGAATACGTATTTGCTTTTCAAAAAAAAAAACAGAACAATTACAAGGTGCATGTAATTATATTAAGGAATTTTTAATATTATGCTCCATAAATTAATGTCTTTGATTTATTAACAGATTCAATAAAATATGGGTTTGACAAGGATTTATCCGTAACTAAATCTACCGGACGCTTAAATAAATGTTCGAAATTTTCAGCAAGTTCAAAATAAGCATCCGCATAATCGCCATAATCCATTTGTTTAAAAGAGACCAATAAATCAACATCACTTGTATCAGAGAAATTTTCAGTACAAACAGAACCAAATGCAAATAAAGATTTAACCTTATATTTTTCACATAAAGTTTGTATAGAATCTATATTATCCTGAATTAAGCTGTTCATTTTTTTCTCAAAAGTAACTATTTAATGCTTCATTTGCAATAGCAGTTCTGAATCAGTTAAAATATTAGGTTGACAAAATAATCATAGAATAATTTTTGCTGATTCAAAAAAATAAATTGTTTATAGAATATCTTCTTCTTTTTTTCTACAGCAAAAAAAAGAAGCAAA
>OBJA01000289.1_pt1 | contig 46733 bp, 65 predicted proteins | sample 1519751 | NCBI WGS metagenome assembly OBJA01 (sample SAMEA3881238, study PRJEB22517) | soil metagenome | biome: lake sediment; feature: soda lake sediment; material: sediment, water from around vicinity | place: India | collected 2013-12-23 | depth 3 m
TTCAATCAAGAGCTTGATGAGTGCTTTGATTATTGCGTGAATAAGTGTGCCAAAAACCATAAGTGCCATGCACACCAAATAGTGCGAAGAGGCGGGAGGATAGCAGGCTCACTTAGGCCAATAATATTGGAAATGGGCTTGATTGATAAAGACGACCCACGAATGACGGAACCGTAAATGTATCCGACCCATGCCATCAATCAAATTGCGAAACTCTGCAAGGGCAATCGGAGTCCTCTTGCCAGAAAAATACAACTTATTTTGGGTGAGGTTACTGTGCCAAAATTGCGAGGCCTAAATACTCCCATTGAGTTGTATCGAGACGCCCGTTTTTTGATACAATTTCCGAATAATGACGACCCGAAGCCTTCACAACAATTGCAACGTCATGTTGAAGCGACTGTGCTTGAAATATCAAAGAATGGCGAATACGCTCAACTTGAGTTGTGCATGTCTGTTCCTGTTGTCCATTATCGCGGATATGCGGATAACCCGCAAGCGATAGTTACAACAGCTGAAGGAAACCCTTTGATTTGGGTGCGCATTGCGGAGTTGTTTGAAAAAGAAATGATTTTAGACCTTATTGAATATAGCGAGGAGTTGGACGATGGAAGATGCTAAATTTATCTCGTGCCTTTGTAAATTAGATTTGCCGAAGCATCGGTGCAAAATAACCCATGCCAATCTGATTTGGTTGGCGCGTAATGTAGGTGCCCGTAATGCAAATAATTCGCTTTATCCTATTGTGCACCAAGAGCTATCGGAGCGTCTGGCTGGTAAAACAAAGAAAAAAGTATTCGCCTGCTGAACCTTTTGAATGGCCTTGGCTGGAGTAAATAATGAAGCGATTCTGCTTGACCCTTTGTTTTATGACGCTAATGCTTTGCATTTCCTTCTGCTTTGCCAGAGAGTTGCATTATATTGGCGCTTTTTTCTGTCTATTGCTGGTCATTGTCTTTGACCAAATATTGAGGGGCAGATAATGCCTGATCTAACTATTGAAAATTATTGGATTTGCCAAGAGTATCATGATTGGTGCTCGTTACCTCGTGCGATTAGGGAAAAAGAAAAAGCCCCTAAGTGCACGTGGCATCAATATATCCATGGCGGAAAACCAAATAAACAAAAGCGATGCCCAAAATGCAATGGCGAATTGGTTAGTGTGCAAGTAGGGGTATAGTGTACATGGGCACCTTTACTTCTGGTGGAGGATGGGGGGGGTATATTCAGCCCGAGTGGGAGATACGACGCGAGCCGAAAGAAATACCTTTGCTAGACTTTTTATACGGGACTGAGAGAGCTAACCTTTATCGCCTTGCAAAAATGAAATTCATTATGCGCAATGCCACATTTACCCCTTGCAATAAGGACATCCAATGACCATCCATGTTTTTTATCATAGCGCTGACTTCGATGGTATCTGCTCAGGAGCTATTATTTATCGGTACTTGAGGAGCCTCGCAATATCTGAACCTGATATTGCGATGCGCCCTATAAATTACGGCAGGCCATTTCCATGGGACGCTATCAAGCATGATGACTATGTGATTATGGCGGATTTTTCTCTTCAGCCGTATTCAGACATGGCACGGTTAGCAAGAATATGCCATCTCACATGGATTGACCATCATGCATCTGCGATCGAGAATGTAGACAAGAATACCATGGGTTTGCGTGATACCCGTTTTGCCGGATGTGAATTAGCTTGGCAATACTACCGGCATGATAAAATACCGCGCGCCGTTCATCTGATGGGGCGCTATGATGTTTGGGATAATGAAAATGAGCCCGATGCAATGCCATTTCAATATGGCTTGCGAATGTATTCCGAAGCACAAGATCCTAAGCATGAGATTTGGGACCGTTTGTTTTTGGGCGAGGTTGATGCTATTCTGGAGAAAGGGCGTGCAATCCTTGAATACGTCCGCGAGGAAAATCGTAAATATTGCTCCACGATGTTTGAGCTCCATTGGCAGGGACTACGCTGGCTTGTGGCTAATCGGCTAATGTGCAACTCTTCGCTCTTTGAATCGCGGTTCAATCCTGAAATCCATGACGCTATGATGGCGTTTGGGTTTCTACGTGATAAATGGAAATTCTCGCTTTATACGACTAAGCCTGAGCTGGATATGTCCGAAATTGCAGCGCGAATGGGCGGAGGCGGTCATCGAAAGGCTTCCGGCTTCCTACTCGATCATATCCCTTTCTTCATCCCAGAAGGAAATGACCATGCGTAATAATTTGGAAATGCACCCAAAAAATAAAAGCGTTCGTGTCCAACGCTGGTCGGGTGGTTTTGCTGTTGAGGTATATGGGCCCATGGTTTCGCCATTTGCGTCTGGTGAGGGTTTGCGCACATGGGTGCGAGTGGCTAATCGTAGCAATATAAAAGAGGCTCGAATAGTCCGAGATTGCTTTGGCGCTATTGTCGAAGATATGAGGGCTAAATAACCATGAGCACTGAATTATATGAGCGCATTATTGAATATGACTATGACGATGAATTGCCTAAAGCTTACCTCTGCCCATCGCCGGAGGTGAGACTTATTTCACCGGTGAATGCCATAAACCTGATTGCATCATCACTCAGTTAGGAGAATAAAATGCCTTTTTACTTTGTCAGCCCTTCTCCAGCCATAACGAAAGACCCGGGGAAGGTCATTGAAATAGCGAAAGCGCGCGGGTTTTTTACGGGAAGTCGAGCTTTTGGTCTCGACACCGAGAATAGCGATTATGACTATGTGATACCTTATAAGCATTAGTTTGCTCGAAAAATATGAGGTTCTAAGTCCCTTCCAAACTTTGGGCATGAAGATTTACGTATTACGCGAGACGCCATTCAGCGAAAATGTGCTTATTGAAGATGACGTTAAGGCGATTTACAATATTCTCGTCACTCGCGAAGACGCTGAATTTGAAGCCTGGAAAAAAGCTCATAACCTTTTCGTGGGTATTATTGCCTTGCATGACGTGTTCAAGTGCGCGAAGAATAAACCATTCCGAGTTGCGGTCTTCCAAGCGTGTAGGATTATTTCGGTCTGAAGAATAAGGAGTAAAACATGAACGAGTTTGCCGTGGTGTGTATGGACTCGTATGCTGGACGAGTGGAGAAGCCGTGTCGCGTTGTCGGCGAAACCCCGAAGCGATATTATATTGAAGTTGATGTGCCTACTTCGCTCCCACCCAACTTCAGCGTGCTCCTCCCAGGAATTCGTAAGCTAGTGCCTAAACGTGCTATCCGATTCCTGACTAAAAAGGCGGATATTGTCAAGGCGAAGGCGAAAATCTATGCTCATGGCATTCATGATCCCGTGCGGTTCTATGGCTTTGAAGTAGGCACGCCGTTTACTGATGATTCTGGCAAGTGGTATTGCGACATCTACTTCAGACGCTTGATCGGTCCTGCGTGTGTTAGGAGGTATGAAGCGTGATGACTCGTCGTGCGATGATTTTAGTATCGAAAAAGCCTGAAGTGATGCGAATTGCGCGTGCTCTTGAGAAGCGCCCGGAAGTGGATTTAGAGCATTGCGAATTGATGGGCGGGCACTATGCGTGGTCTCGGTTTTTGAATACGGGGACTATCTCGTTGCTCAATACTGGTAGGCTTGCGAAGGCTATTGGATGCCCCTTGCGCGAGCTTCTGGAAGGGTAAAAGGGTTTTGACCGAGGTTTTGACCGAGGGCTTTTGAGGTAGTAGGTATAACCTGAAAAAGTTGCGGTAGACATCGCAGGTTATACCTAAGTGCGGTGGGCGGATGACCATCGTGGTGCTTAGGTGAAAATAACCTATTTCCTGTTTCCGTGATGTGTAAGCCTGGTATTTTACTGGGTTTACATATTGCGGATTTTTCATTTAGGTTTTAACCGAGTTTAGGGGGGTATATATGGTATGAGAGGTTATTTCTTAACGTGACCTATAATTTTAAATTTTAAAAAAAGGAAACCAGTTCAACCCAAGAAGAGAAGAAGAGAGGGGATACACCATATATACCCCCCTTAATCCGGTCGAAACCTACCGCGATGCGCAGGATTGCAGGTTATACCCTCGAAGATTATAGTTGTGAGCGTCAAGAATATCGCTCTTTTTCACGCATTTTCTTTCCTTTTCGCTTTCTCTTTTGCGCATCTTTTCGCTTTTCGTATCTTACGTATCTTTTCACTTTTTCTTTTATGTATCTTTTCGTTTTTCGTATCTTTTTATTTTTTGTATCTTTTTATTTTTCGTATCTTTTTATTTTTCGTATCTTTTTATTTTTTTCTCTTCCATCATGAGTGAAAAATGATGCAAGAGTTGACAGGTTTGAGATCAATTTACGCACAAGGAGTTGACGCATGCCCCGTAATCCTAACTATACGCCAAATAAAAAGCGAATCGCTGGGCGCAAACAATTAGGTATCGATTGCAATGGCGATCCAATTTACCTCACACCTCAAGAGCGTAGTCGACCCGGCAAAAAAGGTCTTCAAGCATGGTGCGCTCCAGAGGATATGCCCGATAATATTGTCGTGCAGGTGCTGGCGGGAAAAATGTGTGGAGCACGAACAAGAAGCAAAAATGCGCACACTAAATACTGCAAGAATTCTCAGGTTATTCGGCCGAAAGATCCAAATAAACCACCTCCTTGGCGCTGCAAATATCATGGGGGAGGGTCAACAGGTCCAGCAACTGACGCCAAACCTAATTTTAGCCATGGCCTTTACTCAAACGCGATCCTACCCGGCGAGGAGGAAATATATGAGCGCATTTGTGAGGGCAAGCTTGACGATGAAATCAAGATTACGAAATTGCGCCTTATTCGCGCGCTAACGGCTGAAGCACGAGTGGAACAAAAGATTGCAGAAGAAGAGGACATCGAAAGCGAGATGGTTTGCGAGACCATCGAAAATAGCGAGGGTTGGAATAGCGAGGGCCCGATAGGGGGCACGAAGAAAACGAAGAAGCTTCCCAATTATCATCGCATTATTAATGACATTATTTCCAGCCTCATCAAGCTGGAAAATCAGCGATATGTCATGGAAGGCGGACAAGGGAACGCCCTTACTCCAGAAGAGCGTGCCGCAAGAGCTCGCGCATTCCTTCGTGAAGCCAAGCGGACGGTTGGGAGCATCGAATGAGTGGAGGGCTGACTCCACGATGGACAATTCTTCGCCCACACCCGGAGCAATCGGCGTGGTGGAATAGCCCAGCCCGCTTCAATGTTATTCCAGCCGGTCGTCGTAGTGGGAAGACGGAGATTGCCAAGCGTAAGTTAGTCATGCGCGCCCTCGAATTCTACGAGGCGCCTAATGGTCGATTTATTGCATCCGCCCCAACGCGTCAGCAGGCTAAGCGTATTTATTGGGCTGACCTAAAAGCGATGATTCCTCGCGATTACCTCATGCCCCAGCGCAAGGCAATTAGCGAGAGCGAGCTAATTATTTGGCTCTATAATGGCGCACGTATTGAAGTATGCGGAATGGATGCACCCGAACGGATTGAAGGTGACCCAATTGATGGCATAGTGCTTGACGAATATGGCAATATGCAAAAGAAGGTATGGGAAGCTCACGTCCGTCCGGGTTTATTTACCGCAGGTCGACCACCAGGCTGGGCAGATATGATTGGAGTGCCTGAAGGTCGCAATCATTATTATCAAATGTACAAGCGCGCGCTCACACGTAAGAAAGATTGGGCCGGCTTCACTTGGAAATCCGCCGACATCCTCCCTCCAGAAGAAATTAAAAGTGCGCGTGAAGAATTAGATCCATTGACATTTCGGCAGGAATATGAAGCGGATTTTATTACGTTTGCTGGTCGATGCTATTACCAATTTCAACACGAGTCTCATTGTGAACCCTGTTTTGATTGGTATAATCCCGAGCGCGCGCTTATTTTCTGCTTTGACTTCAACGTGTCACCAGGTATTGCGGTCGTGCTTCAGGAATTGCCCTATCAAGGGAGCAATGGCGATTGCGCGAGCTCTGTTACTGCAATTCTGGATGAGGTGTGGCTGGAGAATAATTCGACGACCATCCGAGTGTGCGATATGCTCCTAAAGCGATGGCGTAAGCATCCCTCAAGGGTTATTTGTTATGGTGACCCTGCAGGAGGTGCACGCGGAACTGCGAAAGTGCAGGGAAACGATTGGGAATTGATTAGGGCGCAATTAGGTCCTGCATTTGGAGATAGACTCTCGTTCAATGTTCCTTCGAGTGCTCCTCCCGAGCGTTCGCGTGTGAATGCGGTAAATAGCCGATTGCGGTCGGCAAATGGTACCATCCGTATGATTGTAGACCCCCAACATGCGGTTCATACCACGGAAGACTTTGATGGTGTTCGCGCCAATGATGAGGGGCATATTGACAAAAAGACAGATAAGATGCTGACGCACTTATCGGACGCCGTGGGATACTACATTCAGCGCGAACATCCTATTGACGGAGAGCGAGCGCTAAGGAGCATGCAATTATGAGCACCAATTACACAACCGCTTCAGCCCTCGTTTCCGTTCCTGTGACCATTCCCGTAAATGGTTCAGCCGCGCGAATCAGTACCCTTGTGGAATCTGCCTTCCCAGTCGCTCTTGCCGTTCATAATACGGTGGCAATCAAAGTGCGGGAAACTCTTGCCGATGGCACAACGCACGATGCCTTCCTATTCGGCGGAAGTGCAGACGCCTGCAATTCGTATATTGCGGAGGGAGTTGCTGAGGAACTTCCTGGCGATCAGATTGGGAATATTTTTGTTGAAGCTCCTGGTGTTTCAACGGTTTCTGCGATATTCGATTGCTGGGTGCATGCATAATGCGTGGGCTTGGCTTGGGTTTATGGGGAACGAGTACTAAACTCCCGGCGCTTCAGCCTGTCAATACTGTTCCGCCTTCGTTCACAGGTACCGCGGAAGTTGGCGAGACTCTTGCTATTGACCTAGGCACTTGGATCAATGCGGATACCGTATTAGGGCGGATAGAGCGAAGTCCTAACGGAATAAATAATTGGAGCACCGCAACTTCGTATAGCGCCGTAACTACTTACGACGTCACAATGGCGGATCGTCGTTTTTATTTGCGCCTTAGAGTTGTTGCGACAAATGAGAATGGCTCTGAATATTTCAACGCTTGTTGTCTTGGACCTGTTCCACTTCTTGATGCGGATGCGACAACGTACACTGAAGCCGTTGAAGTGGCAGACGATGCTATTATTGAGCCTGCAATTGCGCAAGCGTATGACGATTTCATTATCGGTCTCAAGGCCGATTCTGTCTGGTCCAACCTTACGGCGTGTTGCATTATGGTTGGAGCTCGTACCCTCCCAGGGTGTCTCGTGCCTCTTCGAGGACCGGCTCCGACAAACGTCAACTTTGTGTCGGCGGATTACAACCGCAAGACCGGTCTCAAGGGAAATGGCGTCAACAAGTACCTGGATAGCAATCAAGCCAATCAAGACATTGCGCAAAATGATTTTCACATGTCTGTCAAGATTTCAGAGTTGATAACTCCACACATCAATAGGAACTTCTTGGGTATCTCTGAAAATGGGACTGGTGCAACTCATCTTCGGTGTAATAGTAGTGGCAATTCCGGCTTCCGCGTTCGTCATTCTCAATTCCGATCTATTGGCGGAATGGAAGCTGGGATGTACGGTGCATCAAGGTCAGCGAGTGAAGGCTATACAATTCGGCGCGGAGGGACTGACTACGCGATCACGGAAGCAAGCCAAATTCCCTACGCTGGGGACATTTGGATATTTGCTCGAAACGATTTGGCAAATACGCAACCGTGCGAAGAGCGGATGTCTTGGTATAGCCTTGGAAACGCAATTGACCTTGAGGATCTTGAGGATCGGCTTGGCGCCTTGGTGTCAGCTATTGACGGAGCTATTCCATGATCGTTGTTCCTGATGGTCTGACTGAAAATCTTGCCGACTGCTGGATTGTCCTACCGGATGAGTGCAATCTTTGCTCCCAGAAAGGCATGCACCGAATTGTTCCATTGGAACTGACCGATGGCAGGAAGGTGATTTGCGCTGACACTATCCCCGATTGGAACGGCATTTATGCAGAAGCATACGCTTTGATGGCGCCTTTTCTTGCAGATGCCGAAGTAATTACGGATATTGCTTTCTTGATTCCACGAAGCGATGACAACAACGAATAAACCTACGGGCCCTAAGGCCATAACCAACAAGGAGCACATCATGGACAGTGAAGAAAAAGTCAAGAAGAATTGGAAAACCACCGTTTGCGGTATTGTCGGTGGTATCGTTCTCCTCGGTCAGCAAGTTCTCGCCTATCTTGATGGCGATCCCACAACTGAGGTAAGTGTTGCAACAATCATCACCGCACTTGGCATGTTAGGCTTGGGATGGTTTGCGCGGGACAAGGATGTTTCGTCCAAGGCCAGTCGCGTTGAGGACTAAATGATTGCAAAAATAATTGCAATGCTGGGGCACTTCATAGGCTTGATCGCCCGTGAAGTGTTCCCGCTTTTCATGGAAGAGGTAAAGAAGCCTCAAAAAGTGACGGTTGTTGGGGACGATGAAACAAAGCAAGCCGTTCACACGGACATCCTCAGTCAGCTTCCTACCCAGAAATTGCGGGAAGACGGACTAATTGAGGATCGCGTTATTTTGCTTTATTCCGATGGAGCATCTATTACGGTGCAAAATATCGAAGGTACGGTTTGGACAGTGCAATTAGCCGAGCCGATTCCACTTCTGGAGAAAGGGACTCAATTGACACTCCTCGATCGACACGTGGTGTATTTGCACCCGGTGACAAAGGTGCCCACCGCAATTCATCGCTTGGTTATTGCGATCGCACTCATGCTCGTATTAGGTGGGTGTGTCTTCAGACCCGATCAAATCGTGCAATTGCCTAAAACTCCAGTGCTCATCGGTGATATTCGCGGTAATTACGCCGAGGCATTCACATATTCCGTCCAGCATAATGCAATGCTCAGGTTGGGATGGATCGACTTGAAGCAATATAAAGGTTGGACATTTAGCAAATTCGACTGGGCCCAATATCTTCAGGAGCGTTCCCATGGCCAAGAATAAAAGTGCTACTCGTGTTCGCGAACAATTGCCCTCTGCAAATAGTATTCGGGCTTCACTTCCGGGCTTGAGCGATCCCGATTCTCCGGCGTTTGAGCGCGATGAGGTTTATTTAGCGCGCAATAGTTATTGGAATTTGCTGGATGATTTGCTTGGTGGAACCGCGGTGATGCGTCTCGCTGGATCTATGTGGCTTCCGAAAGAGGCGAAGGAAACCAGCACGAGTTATTCCGCGCGCCTCAATCGCAGTTTTCTGCTTAATGGGTATAAGGATGCTCTGTCGAAATCAACCTCGCGTCCTTTCTCGAAACCAGTCACCATCACTGGCGAGGATTCCCTTCCAGAATTATTGAAGCCCGCAATTACCGATATTGATTTGCAAGGGAGCAATCCTACCACGTTTGCGAGTGAGTTATTCTGGGAGGCACAACATCGCGGTGCAGTTCATATTCTAGTTGACTTCCCAAAATTAGCGCCAGGTGCGACATTGAGGGATCAGCAAGTAGTAGGTGCTCGTCCGTATATGCGCCTTATCAGCCTTCGTGATATGCTCGGGTGGAAAACTGAAACAGCTCCTAATGGCAAAGAAGAACTAACGGAGATTCGTTTCCTTGAATATTATGAATCTACTGATGGGCGATATGGTGCGACTAATATTTATCGCATCCGTGTTATTCGTAAAGACGCGTTTGAAATTTACGAGCTTACCGCGGATGGCGAAAATTGGGCGCTCAATGAAGAGTTGAGCGGTATTCATAGCCTTGGGCAAATTCCAATTGTGACGTGCTACCTCAATAGCACTGGTCTGATGACGGCTGAGCCTGTGTTCATGGATTTAGGTTGGTTGAATCTAGCGCATTGGCAATCTAATTCCGATCAGCGCAATATTCTCCGTTTTGCGCGTGTGGGTTTGTATTACGCCAAGGGGTTCACTGAGAAGGAAGCCTCGAATATTGTCATTGGCCCGAATCAGGTTATCAGCTCACAGGCTGAAAATAGTGATTTCAAAGTTGTCGAGTACACAGGCAATTCAATTGAGGCAGGCACAAAGGACTTGAAGGATTTAGAAGAGCAGATGCAATTACTGGGGATGCGTCCATTGCTCGAGCGCACCGGTAATATTACCGCAACTGCAGTTGCAAATGATGCGGGTAATTCGCAAAACCTCATTCAGCATTGGATCCGCATTATTGAAAATGCACTAGTGCAGGCTTTTCAATTGGGCGCGAAGTGGGTCAAGCAGGAATTACCTGAAGATTTCAAGATTGATATTTTCAATGATTTTGGCGTGAGCTCTCGTGTCACCTCCGATATTGATGCTCTTATCAAGGCGCGTAGGGATAAGGAAATCAGTCGCGAAACCTTCCTCCGTGAGCTCAAGCGTCGTGGTCTTATTAGCGAAACAATTGACGTGGCTGATGAAATCGGGCGCATTGAAGCTGAGGGGCCTGATTTGACGGGTGGTCTGAATTTTGAGCCTGACGACGAGGAGTAATCCGTGCCAAAATCCGCAAATCAGTCCTTGCTTGATTTATCGATCAGGCATGCGGTTGAATTGGACAGGCTTCAAGAGACCGAAGCTCGTCATGCCGTTGCTTTTTTAGACCAGCACGTGTTGTCCGATATTAGGGACCGGCTTGAAACCGGTCTCGCATCTATTGCTTCTGGCAAGCAGAGAGTGATGGGTGTTCAACAGTTGAAATCCCTTCAGCGTCTGCAAACAGATTTAGACGAGTTGAGCACAATCGGATATTCCGCGATGCACGACAGTGTATCCGCTCGATTGAACGCTCTCGCTCGTGTTGAAGGACGGGTTACCGCAAATCAAATATCCCAAGTGATGCCTCAAGGTGTCAACGTAAGTATTGGTCTGCCATCGGCTTCAACGCTAAACTCAATTGTGCACTCGCGTCCATTCCAAGGGCATGTGTTGAAGGATTGGTTTGGTCAGCTGAATGCCTCTACCAGAAGTGTAATTCAGCAACAATTGAATATCGGATTGACCGCGGGTGAGACTACCTCGCAGATAGTCCGTCGAATTACCTCAAAATCCGGGGTATTTGGTCAAGCTCGTCGCAATGCCACGTCAGTTGTTCGGACCGCAACAAATCATGTGGCATCCCAAGTACGCGAAGCCACGTATGCCGATAATAGCGATATTATCAAAGGGGTTCAATGGGTTTCGACACTCGACACCCGGACTTCGTCAATTTGTAAATCGTTGGATGGGCGCGTTTTCGATTTGAACGAAGGACCAAGACCGCCTGCGCATTTTCAATGTCGGAGCACGACAATTCCCATCCTTGATAGCTACAAGCGTTTCGGTTTGAAAGATCCGCCCGCATCTACTCGCGCTTCTCTGGATGGGCAGGTGCCAGATAAAATGACGTACAACGATTGGCTTCAGACTCAGCCGATCAGTATTCAAAATGAGGCGCTTGGTCCGCGAAGGGCTTCGCTATTTCGTGCAGGCCAATTGAATGTTTCCGATCTTGTCAACAATCGCGGTAGACCATTGACATTAGCACAAATTGCTAGTCGGAATGGAATTCCTGAGCGTACAATGTCGGGGATTATGGACGAGGTAAATCCGGCTGGATTGACTGATGAGGCACGCAAGAAAGTGCGGAGTCTAGACTCAAAAATCAGCAGACTGAAAAAAGAGGCCCGCAATGCGACAGGTGCACAACGCGATGAAATCCTTGCTAAGATCAAGGAAGCTGAAGAAGAGCGCGCTCGCATCAAAATGGGTGGAGGTACGATTGTTACTCCGCCGAAACCAGTCACTCCTCCGCCGGTTACACCTCCACCGCCTCCCCCACCTGGACCAACTCCTCCTCCCGCAATCATGGACCCCGAAACGAGGAAAAAGCGCATCGCGAGTCTGGCATCGACAAAATCACGTACGCAAGCGCAATTGAAAGAAATTGACGCGAAGCTTTTGACCAATCCCAATGATCCTAAATTGCTTACTAAGCGAGGCGCGCTTCAAAAGAAATTGGATGACGTTATTGCGGAATATGATGCGCTTCGTCGAGGTGGTCCTAATCCCGTTGTCCCACCGAAGCCACCAACACCCCCCAAACCAGTCACGCCTCCACCCGAACCATTGCCACCACCTCCAGAAAAGCCCGTTACTCCGCCTGCTTCAGGGCCGGATGCAATTCGCATTCGTCGTGAATTTGAAGAGGAAGCAGCAAAAATATTCGGTGACCCACCATCAGACCCTGAATTACGTAAATTATGGTACGAGGTGTTAGACCTAGATATGGAGCAAGCTAGGCTAGGCGCATTTCGGAACACTGGACAACTTTCAACGGCACAATTAAATCAGCTAGAGGCTGAATTCCGCACAATTATACAGAAAAAGAACCAGCTCAGTATTAGGCTCATGAGTAATTATGGGCGCGTTCCTAGTTTCAATCCAGAGGATCGCGCATGGCTTTACAAAGTGTACACTGAAGGGCGTCCAGTAATTACGACCCCAACAGTGCACGCTCGAAGTGGTGCAGAAGTGCGGAAGCAATTTTTGGCAATGCAAAAGAACCCGCCTCCACTTACCCCAGAGCAATTGCGACATAATACGACTATCAATAACGAAATAAAATATTTAGCACAAGAGGAGCAGCTAGGGCGCATTTCGCGTCTTGAGTTTTTGCAAAAAGAACGGGCATTAAAAGCGCAATTAGCTAAGGGAGTTGACGCTAAACAAATGCTCCATGATTTGATTCTTGAAGATAAGCCAATTTGGACTCAATTAGACTTTCATAATATTGGGGACAGACATGCGCTTGCTAAAAGCAATGCAATACAGGCGAAGGACTTTTTGCAGCGGCTAATTACTAATCCTGGCGCAGTGCAGTCACATAGAGCTGTAAATATTAAAGTTTATGTTTCGCCTAAGGCTACTCGAGCATATGCCTACGGTGATCTTGGACGCATTCACATGGGCGTTACTACTCCAGCAAAAACGTATGTGCATGAAATGTCGCATGTAGTGGAAGCTAAAGTACCGGGTTGGCATAAAAAGGTAGATGCTTTTTATGCCCGTCGAACGGCTGGAGATGTTCCACAAAGTTTGAGAAAGCTGACAGGCCTAAATTATGAGGCTAGTGAGAAGACTCTAAAAGATCGCTTTATTGAGGTGTATATGGGTAAAATAACAGGCGCAACTAATTCTGAAATCACCTCAATGGCGATCGAGATGCTATTTGATGACCCTATTAGGCTAATGACGCAAGATCCTGATATGTTCGATTTTATTATTGATCTTGCTAAAGGAATTATCTAATGCCTGCCCTCTTACGATATGGCTTCAAAAATGGAGACACGGACAAACAAGCAATTGTCTCTAATGGCGTGTGGGATGCCCAAACGCAAGAGGAAACTGATGGCTTGAATAATTTGATGCTTTTGATGGAGGATGAGCTCCCAAGCTTTGTTGCTAATCCTCATCCGGATTTAGCGCTCGCTGAAATGATGGCGCTTGAATTTGGCGGAGAAGCGGTTGATTTAGGAGCTCCTTTACCTGCTCCGCTTGGCCCAAACGGCGAACAACCGATACATTGAACCCGTAGACCTATGGTCGAAACCTATGCGGTGACTTCGTGCCCCTTTTATTCCGTGGTACCGCATAGTAAACTCCTAAAGACCACGTGACGCGGTCTTCTTTCTGGCCGGTGTGATACCAGCCAATCCCTGTCAACCCATTTAGGCGTGATGCCTAAGGAACCAACCCCATGAAACTGAAAGCCGTTGTTGATTCGCTCGAAAGTGTTGACGAGTCCGTGAGGGGCTTGTACGCACCTGGCCAAGATGACCTTGCCAAGAAATTCGTTTTGCAAGTGGAAGCCAGCGATGGTCTGCAACTTGCCCCTGTCTCCAAGCTTCAAAACGCTCTTCAGAGCGCACGAAGTGAACGGGATGAAGCGTTGAAATTGGCGAAGGGACTCAAGGACGAGGAAGGCAATATTATTGATATTGCTAGCCTGAAGCGCGCATCGGAAGAGCTGGAGAAGCTGAAGAAGCTCGGTGGTAAGGACGAAGAAAAGTTGAAGCAACTCGAGGACAACCTCAAGCTTCAATATGCCGAGCGTGAAAAGCAATTAGCCACTAAGCACTCGCAAGAGGCGAAAGCATCTGAAGAGCGTCTTGGTCATTTGAGGGCTCAATTGCATTCAGCTTTGCTTGTCAGCGAAGCCACCAAGGCAATTACTGCACTTGGTGCCTCCCCAGAAGTTCTTTTGCCTCATGTCGAGCGTCATGTCAAAGCGGTTGAAGTTGAGATTGATGGCAAGTCTCAAATCCGTTATGATGTCATTGACCCTTCGACTGGGCAAACGCGAATTAGCACTCAGCCCGGAAGTGCAGAAAATATGACTATCTCCGAGCTGATTGGCGAATTCAAAAAGAACAAGGCGTTTGCCGGGTGTTTCCCTGCTGACGCAACTGGCACTGGAACCAATTCGCGGAATGGGTCTGGCGGAAATGGGACGATTGTGGCGGATGGAGACCCTGTTGAACGGTTGAAATCGTTTCGACGTGGTGCATAATTTTCAAAACCCGTATTGCTGAAAAGGAAATAAAATCATGGCGCTCACTCTTGTTGAAGCCTTTAAGAAGAATCGCGGAGACGTCCTCCGTAGCTCGATCATTGAGCTCTATGCTCGCAATAGTGATATTGCGCGCGTGCTCCCGTTCAACGATATTCCTGGTAATGCCTACCGGTATAATCAGGAAGACACTCTGCCTGGCGTTGGCTTCCGCGGAGTGAATGAAGGGTACGAAGAGAGCGTTGGTGTTCTCAACCCTGAAGTGGAATCGCTGGTTATTGCCGGTGGTGATTTGGACGTTGACAAGTTCATCATCGACACGATGGGAACCGACCAGCGTTCTGTCCAGGAAGCGATGAAGGTGAAGGCGCTTAGCCACAAGTTTAGCAACGTCTTCATCAAGGGCGATTCGGTCACGAATATCAAGGAATTTGATGGCCTGCAGAAGCGCCTCACCGGCAATCAGGTTATCAATGCCGGCAATACTTCTGGCGGTGATGCCTTGAGCCTTGCCAAGCTCGATGAAATGATTGATGCCGTTGACGATCCGAATTTCCTCCTCATGAACAAGGCGATGCGTCGTCGTCTTACTACTGCGGCTCGTAACCCGGCTGTCAGTGGGTACGTTACCTACGAGAAGGATGAATTTGGTCGCAAGATCACGATGTACAATGAGCTCCCCATCCTGCTCGCTGATCGCAACGGTTCCGCTTTCCCCACTCTTGCTTTTGACGAAGCAAATCCTGGTGGTGGTACTGCGGCAAGCACCTCGATTTATTGCATGCAAATTGGTGAGAGTGCTCTCTCCGGCATTCAAAATGGCACCATCGATGTGCGTGATCTTGGTGAGTTGGAAAGTAAGCCGGTCTTCCGTACTCGTGTTGAGTGGTACGTGAGTATCCTGCTTGAGCATCCTCGTGCCTCGGCTCGTCTCCGTGGTATCAAGGATGCTGCGGTTACCGCCTAATTGTTTTAGCGCGGTCATTCTGTCTTTACATATTCAAACTCTGTTCATGAAGGAATCCTGCTATGAGTAGCAAGAACGTGATTTTTGACGCTGAAACTCAGCTCCATGATGGAGCGAGCGCGGTGACTGAAACCGGTGTGGGTACCATTGCAACTGTCGCTAAGGTACTCGACCTTGGTGGGGGTGGAAGTGCTTCCGTTGGTCCTCAACTTCCGCGTGAAGCGGTGGTTGAGGTTGATGTTACCGCAATCAAGACGTCTATCGCTGATGAAACGTACGCCATCAAGCTTCAGGTTTGCAATGCCTCTAATTTTGCGAGTGGCGTTGTGGATCTGAATGCTCGTGTGCTCACCGCGACTGGCAAATTCCTCTTGCCTGTCACCAACGAAGTGAATGGCACTCGCTATCGGTACATGCGAATTGCCCACACTCTCGGTGGTACTCTGCCGAGCCTTACCTATACGGCTGGCCTGAGCGTCCGCTAAATCCGATTAGGCGCCAAAATCAGGAGCCTTGAAAAATGGAATTGGAACCACTTTCAAGGCTCCTGATTATTTCGAGCAAAGGAAATGCCACGATGAGCACCCCTTTTCCAATGAGAAAGCACGTTGACATTGATGGTCGAGTGCGATGCTGGAGCATTCCGGATGGCAATTGGGTGCGCAAATATCCAATTGATGTGCGTGAGGGCCTTGAGACCGGTGTGATTTCGCAATTCCCTCCAGAAGATGTGGAAGCAAAGGCGGATGTGGAAGTAAAAGTAGATGAATTGCTTACCTCGATTGCATCTGCCACGAGTAAAGATTTGGCCAAAATTGTTCAAGAGCAGAAATTGAATGTTGATCTTGGCGCTTTCGAAAAGCTCGCAGATAAGCGCATTGCGGTTCAACAGGCTCTTGAAGGCATTACAACCACTGAATAATTGTTTTGCTTTGAACAATTTTGAGCCAAGCACAGACAGAAGTGGCTATTTGCGTGGGTGCTCCTGTCCTTCCCGTGCTTGGCTCTTTTTATTGAGGCTAAAAACATGGCACTAATTGTTGAAGACGGTTCCATTATTTCTGGTGCGGAATCCTATGCCTCCGTTGCAAATACGGATGCATATAACACCAGCTTTGTTGGGGACGCTTCTTGGATTGATGCCTCTGAGCCTGAAAAAGAGCGGGCACTCCGTCAAGCCACGCAATATTTGGATACCATTTATTTCCAACAGTGGCGAGGTGAAAGGGTTCAAGCGACTCAATCGCTTCAATGGCCTCGAATTGGAGCGGTTTACAATGACGGAGTTGCAATTCCCGCTAATTCAATCCCTGTTCCATTGCTCCGTGCGACAATGGAGCTCGCAATAAAAGCCGCTGGCCAGGAAGAGCCTCTTATCGTTGATGTTGATGCTCCTTCTGCGAATATCCGTAGGGAAAAGGTAAAGGCAGGTCCTGTAGAGCAGGATATTGAATATGTCGGAGGCAATACAAGCCAAAAGCGCTTTACTATTGTTGAAAATCTTGTGCTGCCTCTAATTCATGGTGCGAATATGGTGGAACGGTCATGAGTGGTACTCCTCTTGATGCCAAATTAGTGCCAAAGGCGCATGCGCTTTTGAAAAAATTCGGTAAATCAGTTGATTTCTCTAAAGCGGATACGCCTGTTTATGATCCAGTAACTATGGCCACGACCAACTCAGGTACCCTAACTCAAACGGCTAAGATTTCTCCACCAGAAAAGTATTCCGATTTTTATATTGACGGAACAACGATAAAAGCTGGAGATGCCCATTGCTATGTTTCGCCTGTTGGTCTTGATTGGATTCCTAAGCAGGGAAATAGCGTTGAAATTGACGGGGCTAAATTTGAAATTATTCGTTGTAGCCCTATTTACACTGGGGAAAAAGTAGCTCTATATGAGTTGCAATTGAGGGCATAATGCGTAAGGAAAACACCGAAGCCCGCTTGAATAGAATAAACAAGACGCTTGCTAAGAACGTGCGTCATTTTTCAAGTATGCTTGAGGATGTGGCTAAAAACATTGTGCCTGCTGAACTTGTGAACTTGCAACGTCAATTGGTGTTGGATTTGCTTTCAAGGGTTGTGTTGAAAACGCCTGTTGATACTGGTAGAGCTCGTGGAAATTGGCAGGTAGAAGTTGGTAATTTGCCTGCTGGCGTTGTTGAGACTACCCAAGGCCCTTCCGAAATTATTGAAGCAGGAATGAAGAAGTTAGCTAGCCTTGGTTTTGGTCAAATTGTTTGGGTCGCGAATAATTTAGAGTACGTTACTTTCCTGGAAGATGGGTCAAGTGCTCAAGCGCCACGAGGCATGCTGAGTTTGTCACTTGCTGAGTTGGAGACTATTTTCCAATGAGCGTTGATTACTACTCAATGACCCAAGATATTATCGCTCGAGTGGCATCGCTTGTGCATACTGGACTTGGATATGACGTTGTCTACCCAAATCAGCCTGCTCCTCGCCAGGAAGATGCTCTTTGGATTAGGGCTAGTGTACAAATTGGCGAGACTATTCAAGCGAGTATTGGAATCAATCCTATTTATCGCACCACTGGTATCTTGTTCTTGCAACTTTTTGACAATCTCGAAAAGGGCGAAAAAGAATTACTTGAGGGTGCGACTGCAATTTCCGCGCTATTTAGGGGCGTCTCAGTTGGGATGACCCTTTATCGCTCTCCCTCAGTCGCGATTATTGGTCGCGACAGAAACTGGTGGCAAGTGAACGTCACATGCCCCTTTCAACATGACACATACAAAGACTAAAGGAGTTCATCATGTCTGCTGATGCCGACCGCATTTCCATTTCTTATGTCGAAGAAAGTACGTGGGGCGAAACACCCGCAACTCCCACTCTCAAAGCCCTTCGATTGACCAGCGAAAGCTTGTCGATGGAGACGAGTACGGAAAATTCCGCTGAACTTCGCATCGATCGACAGAAATCCGACACTATTCGGACGGCAATTGAGGCTCAAGGCGATCTTGCATTTGAGCTCTCTTATGCCTCTTATGATGATATGCTCGCCTCTGCATTGTTCGCATCTGCATGGAGTGCACCCGTTTCTGCAATCGCAGGAGCCACCAATATTTCAGCTGTGGCAGCTACCAATCGCTTTGTTGGGGTGCACACCACTTTCGCTGGATATACGGCAGGCGAATGGATTTCTGTTTCTGGCTTTTCAACAGGCGCCAATAATGGCCTGTTCAAAATCGTCTCGGTGAATAGCAGTGATCCAGGCACTACTGACAATGATAGCATTGAGGTTATTGGCGGGACTCTCGTGAATGAAGCGATTGGATCCGCAATCACAATTACCCAGCATGCTAGCATCAAGAATGGAACAGCAAAGCGCTCCTTCACCATCCAGAAGCACTATACGGATTTGACGAACACCTATGCCATTTTCCGTGGTATGTGCATCAATACCATGTCAATTGAGATGGCTTTGGAAAGCGTAATTACCGGTAGTTTCAACTTCATGGGTGCAAATGAGGAATGGGCTTCGGCTTCAGTTTCTACTGATCCCGTTACGCCCGCTCCGAGCAATAAGGTCATGAATACCGTTGACCACATTGCCCTGGTAATGGAAGCGTACGACAGTTTTGACGCCACCAACTTTTCGGTTGAGCTGACAAATAATCTGCGCACTCGTGGTATTCTTGGCAAACTCGCCAAGGATAGTATTGGCACTGGGCTTTGTGATGTCAATGGCACTGTCCAAGCCTATTTCGCGTCTAAAGAAATGATGGAAAAGTATGTGGCGTTCACCAGCACCTCAATTGCGATTGTGCTTCAGGACGCTCATGGCAATCGGTACATCGTTGATTTGCCTGAAGTAAAATTCACTCAAGCAACTGCAGTTGCTGGTGGTCAGTCCTCGGATATTATTGCCGACATGGCCTATTCCGCTCAGATGTCTCCGACTGAAGGCATCACTATCCGCATCGTCCGTATTCCTGCTTCCGTGTAAGAACCAGGTCTCCTGAAACCCACGTGAACCCCTAAGCCTAAGGAGCATTACAATGGCTAAGCTTTCCGCCACCAAGATCGATTCTAACGCCGAAATTGACGGCATTTGGACTACTTATGATCTTGGCATCCGTCTCAAAATTGCCCGCCTTGGCAATCAGAAGTACCGCGAATATATGCGCAAGATTGGGCGTCCACATCAGCTTCAAATTCAGCATGGTACTCTTGACGATGCCACAATGGAAACCCTCTCCAGAGAAGCTGTTGCCCATACCATCTTGCTGGATTGGGAAAATGTTGAGGATGAAGATGGTAATGCGCTGAAGTATACTCCTGAGCTTGGTGAGGAATTGTTCAAAGATACCGCATATTACGATATGCTCCAGTTTGTTGTTGCATTTGCTTCCAAGACTGAAAATTATCGTGCTCGCTTTATCAAGGAGTCTTTGGGAAACTTGTCGAGTGCGTCCGCTGGGACTTCCAATGGGGAAGAGACCCTGCAATAATTGCGATGATGGAACGACGAAAAGCGCAGGGAAAGTCAACACCTGCGCTTGAGTCAAGACCAACATTGCATCCTGATTTGCTTTTATTCTGGGAGGCATTTGTTGATCTTTCGGGCGCACGAACACATCATCAAGGATGGTATCAACCAATTCAGTTCACCGAAATTCAAGCATGGGTGCATCTAAATAATATCGAAAGCATTGAGGATCGAGAAATAATTGCGAGGCTCGTACGCGCAATGGATTGTGAGTGGTTGAAATTAGCGTACGCTGAAACTGAAAAAAGAATGAAGGCTGAAAGTGCTAAGGCAAAAGGAAAAGGACGTTTGAAATGCCGACGCTAAAAGCCGCAATTGACGCACGTGAAGCAAAAACGGGCGCTCGTGATTTCGAGAAAGCCGCCAAGGATATTGAGCGTGGTGCTGGGCGAGTAACTAAAGATAGCGAGGGCTTAAATAAAACGCTCGATAACACAGGAAAAACAGCTTCTAACCTTGGCGGTATCCTGCGTAAAGTTGCGGTATCAATGTCCGCAATGTACATCATGCGGGATTTGGTTAGCGTAGCTTCAGGCTTTGAGCAAACAATGGCCGAATTGAAAGGCGTAACGAGTGCAACAGACACTCAGATGCGTCTATTCACGGAAACAGCTCGAGAGCTTGGAGCCACCACAATATTTTCAGCTAAGCAGGCTGGTGAGGGATTAGTATTTCTGAGTCGTGCAGGATTTAGCACGGCGCAAGCAATAAGTGCATTGCCCGCGACATTAGATTTGGCAGTTGCCGCAACTATGGATTTAGGCCGAGCCTCGGATATTGCTTCCAATATTTTATCTGCATTCAGAATTCCCGCCGAAAATACTTCACGTGTGGTAGACACTCTCGCAAATACCGCAAACAGGGCTAATACCGACGTTGAGCTATTAGCGCAAGGAATGAAATTCGTCGGCCCTATTGCGTCTAGCTTAGGTATCAGTCTTGAGGAAACATCCGCATCAATCGGTGTTTTGAGTGATGCAGGTATTCAAGGAGCCCTTGCAGGTACCTCATTGCGGAGTGTATTAGCTACTTTATTGAAGCCAACTACTGATGCGACAAAACAATTGAGAGCAATGGGGCTGACATTAGACGACGTAAATCCGTCTATTCATTCAGTCACTGAAATCATGCGCACCTTGAATAAAGCAGGCTTGGATACCGCGAGTGCAGTCAACATTTTTGGTCGACGTGTTGCGAGTACTGCACTTGTTCTGGCTGAAGGAGCTGATAAAGTCGAGGAATTAGCTCGCGCCAATGTTGAAGCGGAAGGCTCTGCCAGAAAAATGGCAGAAATTATGGGCGATACACTCCAAGGCAGGTTGAAAGGTTTACGCTCTGCCGTTGAAGAACTATTCCTTCAGACAGGCGAAGCAGGTTTAGTAGGCACCTTAAAGGATCTAGTCTCCGTTGCAACTAGCGTGGTCCGTATGATTGGCGGAAGCACTGAAGCAATGCAAAATGCAAGCACCGCAACTAAGGTGTTTGTAGGGTTGGTGCGATTGACAATTGGAGGCATTCGCGGGCTATGGGAAATTGTGTCGACTGTTTTCAGCAATATTTTCGGCATGATTCAAGAAGTTGCTCAACGTTGGGGAATGGATTTAGGCGGAGCTGTTTCTGATTTCTTTGAGTCTCTTGTTGATGGCACAATTGCAATTAAAGACCTTGCTAATGGCTTTATAGCAAATATCAAAAAGATAAGCGCCTATTTCCAGGCCTTTTTCATTGAGCCCTTTATTACAGGTATCACTGGGATAAAGGAAATTTGGGAAGGCGTTGGCCAATTCCTTGCAGTTGCTTGGCGCAATCCGATTGGTGCCGTAGCAATGATGTTTACGAATATGCTGACTACAGTGCTGGATGCCGTGGGCACAATTTTGTACGCGCTTGAAGGAGTCGCACGAAGCTCTGGCCAGGAAAGTATTGCTGTTGGCTTCGCCCGCATGATGGAGCAGGTGGACACCTCGGCGCATAATTTAGAGCAAGCAGGGAAAAAGTTTGCCGGAGATTCAGCGGAAGAAATTCAAAAGGCGCTTGATACAATTGGCGGGGGAATGACCAAGGCAATTACTGGTCTTGTGATCCCTACCATTGGAGACTTGGAAGCCAGGATTGCGTCTTTCAGTGAGAAAAACGCCCAAATAAATGAAGACCTGCTTTTCCAAGTTGAAAACAGAATTGCTCGCGAGCTCGAGGCTGAAAAGAAAAAGCAGGAGGAGCTTGCAAGATTGCAGACAGGGGATACACTACCGACATTGGCTGACATTGATCCTGAGGCCCAAGATCAGCAATTTGGCATGTCGGATGCTCAAGTTACCACGGCGCTAGATCAATTGCGCAAATATTTCATGTCTGAGCTTGAATTGCTCGAGACCCATCATCAAGAGCGCTTGAATTTGCTTCAATATGCCCTTGAAACTGAAATGCTCCAGCAACACGAGTATGATGAACTCATGTTACAGGTGCACGAAGATTTTGAAAAGCGCAAGACTGAAATAGAGTCCGAACAAATGGCCGAGCGTAGGCGCTTGCGCCTGCTTGAATGGCAAACCGGTTTGACGATGGCTCAGCAAGGATTGCAGTCAATTCAAAATCTGCTTATTGCTAGCGGAAATAAAAATTTAGCTGAGTCAAAAGCATTTGGTGTTGCGCAAGCCGTTGTATCTACCGCAATTGGTATTGCACGAGCAATGGAATTAGGATGGCCTGCGGCAATTCCAGCAATGGCACTTGCGGCTTCTACAGGTGCGGCTCAAATTGCCGCAATTACGAGCGCTTCAAAAGGATCCTCTTCGCCTCCGACAATTGGAACTGCAACGCCCGATATTTCGGGAACAGCTCCAAATACTTCCTCACCAGAACAAGTGCAGGATATTATCGTGCAAGGCTCGTCTATTGATGTTGATGAATTAGCCGAGGTTTTGAGCGAAATGGAAGAGCGCGGAATTAGTCTTGGAAAGGTGCGTCGTGGATAATTTACACCGGCCTCGTTTTGCGTTCAAGTCTGTGGTAGATTCTAGCGCTTCATTCAGCTCAACTGTTGAAGCTCGTGAAGGCTTTGGGCCTAGAAATATCGCGTTGTGGAGCGCTTGGACTACTTGGTTCCTGAATAGCGAAACTCCGACCGAGGTAGAATTGTCAATTGTTTTTCCTTCGTCTCGCGCAGTTCAATCGTTCGCTTTTTATGGGCATAATGCACTGGGAGTTATTGCAGTTGATGTGCTTATTGGGGCCACTTACGTTGAAGTAGCAACGACTACTGTGGCAGAGCGCAATGGTAAAGTGATTTATTTGATCGCTCCTATGGTGTATAATACTACCTCAATCCGCCTACGCTTTGCCTCTATCAATTACCTCACTGTATTTTATGCCGGCGTTGATTTAGTCACTCCAGTGGGATGTGAAGTAGGCTGGCAAGACCCTTCCCTTGGCCAGAGAGCCGTAGTTAGCCACGAAGTTTCGAGACGAGGCGTATGGCTTGGAGCATCTGCCGAGCGTTGGATAAGCGAACATGAGCTAAAATTGCGTTATATGGACCCGGAATGGGTTTATGACTATTGGGTTGAATTTGTTGAAGTGTGTTCTACTCAGCCTTTTTTCCTACATTGGAATGCGCAAGACTGGCCTCAAAGTGCGATTTTTTGTTACGACACTCTTTTTGGGCGCACTCCATATCATACGACATTGGATGTCGAAATAAATATGTTATTTACTGGAGACTTTGGGGCTATTGCGCATTTTGATCCGCCTCCACACATTGAGCCTGAACCGTCTTCTACGGAAGGCATGTTTTTGCAGACAGGTTCACTTGCTCTTGTTGGCACATCCATCAACGACACAGTGGTCTTGCAGACCGAGGAATAGAACATGCTACTCACATGGACGCAACCGCAGACCTTCACGAATGCATCTAACACACTACAATCCTTTTGTGAGATGCTCGAGGACGCGTTTGATGACGACCCCAACTGGGAAGTAAACGCGTCTGACCCCAGCGCGGGATGGGTGGAATTGAAGCCCAAGAACGCGCAGGTGATGGGTGATCGTATCCTGTTCTACACCGGGACAATCATCAACATGGCAATGATGCAGAACAATCAGGCATCTGCTGCGCTGAATATCTGCGTCATGTCTGTGGACGATGACGGTGGGACCGGCCCGGACGTGGCCAATCTGGCTACCGCAACCGGCCCGTATTCCGGGGCGCACACCAAGTATGGTATCATGAACCAATCATACTCCACCACATCCACACGTCTCACCGTCTCCTCGTGCGAGGACGGGGTCAAGATCACGACGTGGAACCACGCCACTGGGCAAACGTGGACCGGGATCGCAGGGCGGATGTTCCGGTTGAACGCTGATGGCGGCGACTTTTGCTTCATCGCTACGACCGGGAACATAGGATCAGGGAACGGCACCACCTGGGCGCAGGTACTAGGTGCCGGAGCGGACAACAATACACCATTCACAGGGTCGACGGCTGTCACCCGTGCCTCTGCCCTTGCGTACACAGACGGCGTCACGCGTGGCATCCTCCTGTGTCGCACCTTGGCGGTCCGAAACCAAACAGCCAGGGATGTGAATACAGACCGTGCGGTGTTCTACGAGATACATTGCGCTCTTGTGTCCACGTTTGATATGGTTGGGAAGGTCCGGCAGATACGCATGGGTGGCCCCCGTGTGGTGGATTTCACGGCGTGGGTAGATAAGCAGTCCGGGTTGATTGACAAGTATGGGGTGCCAGGGTACGTGGGTGTGCTTGCGGACACCTATTGGCTCTGTCAATACGAGTAAAATATGCCTTCTAATTGGGTTTCACATGCTCAGCGTTCAAGTAAAGCACCCTGCTTTCTGGTAGAGGTGGACTTGGATTGGTACGCTGATAACTCAATTCAGCCAGTAAATGACGATGGCTCGCTTTGCTACCGAACTCCGTCAACTACTAAACAAGTGGGCGAGTTTGAATTAGGCATACGCACACGCCGATTTAGCTCGTCAGAGCAAGCTCCATTAGCTGGCTCGGGCGCAATTCCGTGTGTTGATCGCGTAATATTTGCCCCTGAAGAATTGAAAATCGGCGAAGCCTTTGGAAGCTTTGGGCAGGTAGTAATTACGCTTCGGGATTTCACGCCTGAGAGCGATTATCCTGAAGACCCATTTATTGATGACGCTAGTCGAGGCGAAGTAAAAGGAAGCTATTTCACCCGCCTCCTTGCCAGAAATCCTTATTGGACCAACAGACAAATCCGAATAATTGAAGGTTGGGTGTCTGATGGCAAGTGGTTTTCCGATGAAACCATCGTGCATCATTACACTGTTCGCGGTATTCAAGGCCCAAGTAATGGCACACTCAAAATTGTTGCGGTGGGTCCTTTACAGGTTTTGAATTTAGCTGAAGCTGAATTACCTACGGCATCACGAGGCACATTGTTACTTGATATTGACGATACCATTGATGAAATAAGCATTCGCGGAGACGTTTCTATATACGAAGAATATCCTGATGATGGCGGATTAGTCCGTATTGACGATGAATTGATTCGCTATACGTCTCGCGAAGATGAAAAGCTATTAGGGTGCCTTAGAGCTCAGTTTGGAACTGAAGCGACTGAGCACTCTATTCGAGGCACCATTCAACTATGTATTGAATACTCGTCGCAAATAATTACGGATATTATCAAGGATTTGCTCCTGCGCGTTGAGGTACCTGAGGAATTTATTGACCTTGACGGGTGGGAGACTGAAGGCTCAACGTGGTTGGCTCGGTATATTCATTCACAGGTTTTATCTGAGCCTACCCCAGTAATGGATTATTTGCGAGAGCTTTTGGAAGTCAGTTTAGCTCTCCTTTGGTGGGATGACATTGAAGCCAAGATAAGGTTGAGGGCCATTCGACCTGCGAATAGAGCACTTGTTAGGTTGAATGAAGAATACAATTTGCTTGATACTCCTTCGCTCGATACGGATATGAGCGCTCGTGTTAGCCGTTGTGACGTTCTCATCGGTTTGCGTACTCCAGTGGATGACGAAGAAAAGCAAGCCAGCTATAGGGTCCGTGTAATTGGGCGCTCTCAAGGAAACACCGAGACAGAACATCGTGGACCGAGTCTTGTTTCATTTTTATCTCGCTGGCTATCAGAGGGGCAAGCTGGTATTGCGTCTAGGACCACATATCAGCTAACGGCATATCTGCGGGATGGGCGCAAAACAATTGATTTCGATGTGGCTTCAAAAGATGCTTTTCTGAAAATTGGTGACCTAATAGAGTTGCAGATTAGGGACTCGGTTGACACCGAAGGCAATCCAATTCCTCAGCTTGGCCTCCTTACCAGAAAACAAACCATAGAGCAGGGAAGCGTGTACCGCTATCGAATTGAACTGACCCCGTCACTTGTATCCCGTTTTGCATATATTATGCCTAATGATGCACCTGAATATGATGATGCTTCGGCTTCACAACGAGACCCTGGTGGATTTATTTCCAACGTAAATAACATTGGCCTTGATAACGATCCTCCTTACGTGTTAGGATAAAATATGCCCTTTACACAATTCAATTTGATTGAAGATTTTGAAGTCGGTAAGCCGATTACGAGCGAGATGGTCAGAGCTCTTGCAGAGAACCCCCTGGCTGTGGCTGATGGGGATGATACTGGCGACATAGCCCCACGAGTTCAGTCTAGGAAGTCTGGCAATTGCGCTATCGCTTCCGAGGACGGCATTGTTGGAGACTTCCTACAGGTCAGCTCAATAGATTCTCCAGACGGAAAGGGAAAGCTGGTGGTCCCAGTCTCTCCAATGACCAGACCAGCGTTCATCATTCAACAAGGAATGGAGATATCTCTCAGCGGGAGCGATAGAGTACTAGGGTACAGCGCAAGCGGAACCATTGTGGCTTCTAAAGACATCACTTGGAACACCGGGGCTAGTCATCCCAACGATTACTTCTGGCAACTTCCCGTACAAGCTGAGCTCTATGTCTACCACATCAGCGTTTGTACCACCCTCCCTGTGTACTCTGGCAATGAGTCACGGATCGGGTATTTACGCTTTTGGAATGGAACAGGTTGGGCCACATGGGGTGGAGCTGAGATACGGTCTGGTCGTTCTCCGGGTGGGCTGTTCCAATTGAGCTTCTTATATCGTCCGGTCGATGAGGATTCACACAAAATACAGTGGTGGACAGTACATGGTGGGGCGGCATCTGTGTCTCAGGTTGGTGATGTCTACATCCACCGGATCGGAGCGTGATCCATGACTAAAGAAGAGATGGACGCCATCCGACAGCTTGCTGGATGCTTCAACGAGTTCCGCCTAGCTGTTGTTCAACGTCTCACAGTCTTAGAAACTCACAACACTGATACCCGAAAAGCGGTTGAAGACGTATCCGCTAAGCTCGATAATTTCAATTCCCGTCTTTCCGCTGGCTCTGAGCGCTTTGTTTCTATTTTCAATCGCCTTGGCGCTGTAGAGGAATATACACGCCTTCATGAAAAAGAAAGCCGAGCAAATCTTTGGCGCATTATTGGATGGGCCGCTCCGTCTTTGATACTTGGGGCCATGTTGGCGTATTCTTTTTTAACTCGCTAATTTCTGGAAGAGACGCCCGCGGTAAAAGCAAGTCCTTCTCCAGAAAATCGGTTACCGCGTGGTGTGTGACATACCGCGCGGTAATTTATTTACGCACAGTGATTTTTGCGGTGAGCGTAATTGTTTCGCGGTAATTTTCGCGGTAATTTTTCACCGCGCGGTAGATTTTGCGGTAGATTTTGCGGTAACCGAGGTTTTTTTCGCATTTAGGGGGGTATATAGGGTACTCTTTTTTTAGGTTATTCCTTAAGAAACCCTATAATATTTTATTTTAAAAAAGAAGAAGCGATTACCGCAAGAGGAAAGATCCATACCATATATACCCCCTCAAACACGGTCGAAACCCAAAGAGCCACTTTGACTGAGGTACCGCGAATAAAGTAGCATTTATTAGCGTATCTGAGGTACCGCAAGAAGGCTAACAAATGCTCCCTTTCGACAGACGCCTCCTGCGGGTGTATATAAGGCGGGTATCGCTAGTAACGAGCGCATCCGCTAGCTTTTGACGCTCCGAATTGACGTAAGTCCTTATTATTTGACGTACTTGTTTGACACACTCGGCGGGTATCCGCGGTGACTTGGCAAACCCGCTATGTACAAGCCCGCCAATAGGCATATACTATGTTTATCACCCACCAACAAGGAGCATCCCATGGCCTCGCGCACTATCACCTCTATCCCTTGCGACACTGATTACGCCCTCCGCTCGGCCATTGAATTGCTGAACGAGAAAGGGCTCAAGAAAGAAGCTGTCGAGCTCCACGCAATACGCCAGGCTCTCCAACTCGCATCTACCAACGTAAACTTTACAGAGGTGTCTAAGCTCACCATCTCGATGAAGAGGGCTTGAGCCCATCAACTACCAATTGAGAGGAATCAGCATGAACCAGATTACTACTAAGGACCTTCGCAATGAGTCATCCCATCAGTCATAGAAAGGAAACCGCAGACGCCTTCATCGCAGAAATCATTAGGATGATCGAAACGCCCGAGCCGATCGGAGATGTCGCTGAAACCCTCTATGCTAAGGTGCTCGCTTCCGATGCCGAGCCGATCGAATCCGCCTATGTTATCGTGGCTATCACCACACATTCAGCCGAGTGCGCTGAAGTGATGAAAGCTATCTTTGAAATGAACGAGGAGGAATGACCATGAAGATGTCAGAGGTTGAAATCGGAAAGGTATACGTGGCCCGCGTGAGTGGACTCCTCGTACCCGTCCGTCTTGACGAAGAAATAAACCGTCCGCATCGCCAAGGACGTTGGTTCAACGCGATCAACCTTCGTAGCGGTCGGACAATTCATATCTCCGCAGCAAAATGCAGGAAGGAAGTCAGCCCCAAAAAGCTGAAGGAATACCTTGCACTGCTCGCCGAGGACCGCTGATTGACTATGACTCGAGGGCCGATAATATCGACCCTCTTGCCATAGCCAACCTACAAGTCGACTGAAAGGAAGCATTATGACTGAGAAGACCGTAAATCAATTGCGCCGTGAGTCACTGATTTGGCGTGCGCTTTTTGACAGCCATTCGGATACTATCTTGCGCCTTCTTGGCGTAAAGGTCAATCCGATTGCCGAGTACCAAAGCCATTGGGAGGCTATCTAATGGACCCGTATCGCTATGAGAGCTATCTCAATTATTCGCTCATTATCCACTCCAAGGATCACAAGACCCGTCAAGACGTCTGTGACTTGCTTGCCCGCAAGTTTGGATACTCGCACAAAGGTCTCAATGCCGATTGGAATTGTCGGGCGTGGGCGATTGCAGGCGATTATCGGAGTAACGCATCCTTCTGGGTGGTAGAAGACGAGGAGGAGGACACACTCGGGACGTTCGTCGTCGTCAAGCGCGATAATACAAAGGATGATGATAACGTTGAAGAAGTAGCTCGTCCTAGCACTCTGCACGATTTGTTCGCTATTATTGACATTATCAATGGCCTCTGTGAAGGCCTCATCTGATGAATATCTTTGCCGTGGAAAAATGCCCAACATTAGCGGCTCGTGCGCTATGCGATGCTCACGTCATCAAGATGGCGCTCGAGAGCACTCAATTGTTGTGTACAAGCCTTCGGCTATTGCTCGGTGATAAGTCAAAAGCGGTTGAAGGCCTCTATAAAGCCACGCATATCAACCATCCGTGCACCCGATGGGTAACTGCAAATACAGGCGCATGGTGTTGGACATATCTTCACGGCATTGCACTTATCGCTGAATATAAGCGTCGATATTTACAAACCCACGCATGTGGGGATGTACTGAAAGGGCTCTATATTCGCCGAGGTCTCGAAGACATTGACCAAGTCCAGCTCCTTGCCAGAAGAGCACCTCCTCTCGGAGCAAATACATGGGACGAGACCATTGCGCATTATAGGGCCTATTACAAGATAAAACAACGCACACTAACTCGCTTCACATATCGTTGCAATCCCCCTTCATGGCTTTTTGAGTAGGAGTCTTCTCATGCCCACGCTAACCGCTAACGTGTTCAACACCCTCAAAGGGCGTAAGAGTAAGCAGAAAATAGTGCTCACTCGCGCATTTGATGCTCAGGATTTCACAAGGGCATGGAGGAGTATGCGATGCTGGGCATGGCGAAAGGGATACATTATCGTTACTGAAAAAGACGAATCAAAAACCACGCACCAAGTTGCATTAACACCACCAACCCCGAGCCTTGAAGGCTCACAGAAATAGGGAGTAGCATTATGGACCACAAGACCAACGTTCTCGTGGACTTGTTCGTATGGCTTCCGCTGAACAGGGATAAGCGCGGAGGCGGGTATGTCGCATTCTACAACGACAAACTCGTGCGTCCTATCGGAACGATCATCACATGGTGTGGGACGAATCCCGTGACCAATCCTCCACTCTGCTTGCCAGAAGATCTTCCGACTCGTGAGAGCCATCCTAATGGTGCACATGCGTACGCTCAGTTTATTGCTCTATATCCGATTTACAACAAGCAAGGCAATATCGCGTTCTACTTCGGGTCTGTGCGCTTTTGCTCAAACCTTCAGTCATCCGTCTATGGCCTTGGTACGAGTAAGGATTATGCCGTGGCAGACTTCGTCCGTCACGAGCTTGGTGTGATGACTCATGCGCACCCCGTAACTTGCGCACCCCGTAACTAGCGGTTAAAACCTGCCGACAATTTTACGCTTTACATCCCCCTTTGCAGGCATAGAATGCCTGTCCACGCAAACGCCCACACGGGCAAGGAGCACCCCATGCAATTCGGTATCATCGCCTATCCTCTTAACACCACCAAGTCGGGTGACACTGTCACCATGGGTTTGATCGAGTACAGTGCAGGCACCGCAAGCGCGAATTTGGAAACGGTCAAGCTGACGTGGAACCGCAAAGCGGGCGCGGATTTCAACTGCAATCCTGAAATTGTAGTGAACTGCACTGACATCACCGCAATGGCTTCAACGGGCAAGATCCTCTCTGCCCTCGCGCGTATTGGCAAGGACATTCGCGATCCTGTCAATCTGCTCAAGGTATTGCAAAAGCAACTCGGACGCCATGTGGTCTATGATCCGCGCAATGGCCAATATGTGCGTGTTTCGTCGCTCAAAGACACTATTGACACTCAATGGAAGGCAATGCTCGGGGATAAGGTGCTTTGCATTGTCTCTGGCGAAGACGAAGGAACGGCAAAGGCAAAGGTTATTCGCACGCTCAGTGAGAAAGCCACGTCTGATAAGACCGTGGCGAAGCAGTTGGCTGAATGGCTGGCTGACCAGAAGGTTGAGCGCGCGAATAACGCCAAGGAAGGCGAGAAACCTGTTGTGACGGATTTGACGGTGTACTCTCGGCGCTCCGCCCAGAAAAAGGCTGACGCATAATTTAGCCTTGCGCTAAATTGGTTCAACCCAGTCCCTTGTCGTGAGGGCTGGGTTGAAGCAGTAACCCACGAGGCAACTGCCTCACAACCAAGGAGGACAACACCATGGCACGAGCCAAGAAGACTGAAACCCCCACTCCGCCCGCGCGCAAGGCAAAGGCCACGAGTCTCAAGACCACCTCTGTTTGCGGTACTTGGAGCGAATTGCTAATCGCCAATGAAAAGGCGGGCCGGAAGTCGAAGAAGACCGATGCTCAGCTTGTGGCTGAGATGCAAAAGATCTTCCCTGACAAGCGGGATAAGAGCACTATTCTGCGCATCGGTATGATTCGCGGATGCTACAACGCTGGTACAAATCTCATGAAGTCGTTTGGTCCGGCTGGTACCGAAGCCCGTCCGATTTCGCATGCCTATGATGAGGCGGGTAACGTGCTGGCGAAGGCCAGTCGTGGTCGTAAGTCGAAGGCTGAAGGCGAATCGCCTGCTCCTGCTCCTGCGAAGCGTCGTGGTAAGGCTGAGCCTGAACCCACTCCTGCTCCCACCCGTCGTCGTAGCAAGCCGGCTGAAAGCAAGCCGGCTTCGGATGCTCCTGCTCGTCGTCGTCGCGTCAGCGCCAAATAATTCGGCCCCGGTGGAGCTAGCGCATATTTCTGTGCGTTAGCTCCATCTTTTTGGTGTGATACACCGCGAAATTGCGGTAGTACAATTGACTTTATTTGCGCCTATCCTGTGCTAAAAGTCAAGACCACCTAACCAAGTATCATTTCATATTGGGGCATTCATGAGGCGTAGGAGCTTCTTGAAGCATCAAGCGCGATACTGGCCCGCCATAAAAGGGGCCGATAAGCTAGCATTATTCTGGGAAATGAGGTTAGGCAAAACTCTGTTAGCAATTCGCTGGGCGAAGACAAGAGCCGATTGCTCTAGGATTCTTATTGCCTGTCCGCTATCTGTAGTTGAGTCGTGGGTGCGGGAATTAGCAGAGGAAGGTCAGGAAGCAATTGTGCTAAAAGGCACAACTGCTCAAAAGCAAAAAATATTCGATAAGCATTATTCCGATGACTTTGGGACTCGTCAATGGTTTTTGACTAATTACGAGTCCTTTATTGTTTCAGGAAATAAGACCAAAGAGGGTAAGCCTAAAGCCACTCCTAGCTGGCTATGCTGGCTAAGTTGGGATTGCCTTATCGCCGATGAGTCAACTGCGATACGCAAACCTAAAGCACAAGTCACTAAAATATTCACACGGTGCTTTAAGGGCACTCGATATAAAGCCGTGCTAAGTGGCTTGCCAAATCCAGAAAGTGAAGAGGACTACGTAACGCAATTACTATTTACGCATACCGAATTTATGGGATGCACTGACTATTGGGAATGGCGTAGAAAGAATATGATCGCCTTGCCTACTGGTGGTTGGGGCTTGAAGCGCACTTCAAAGCCTAAAATAATAGAAGCCGTGACAAATGTCGCGCTCGCCCTCACCAGAGAACAAGCGGGAGTAGGCTCCATAAAGATGCGAGCAATGCGCTTTGTTGATATTCCTAAAAAGGTCGCAACAGCTATTCAAGAGTTGAACGCCGAATACAGGATCAACAATAAATTGACAAAGACAGTCCTAGAGAATATGCTTTTAGAGGGCCGACTCGCTGGAGGCTTTTACGAAGCTGACCAAAGTCTGCAACATGAGAATAAATTGAGAGAGCTAGCCTATTTGATAAATGGTGAACTACGCGGACAAGCGCTAGTAATATGGTGCAAGCATACGGCTGAAATAGAAGGCGTAACCGCTTTCCTGAATTCAATGCGCCTGAAGCTAAAAGCTGTTGCGATTCACGGGCAAACGGCTAAATCAGCTCAAAAATCCGTCGCTTTGAATAGAGCCAATATTGATTTATTCATGGCAGGAAAAATAGATTGCATTGTATGTCAGCCGAAATCAGTGCAAATGGGCATTGATATGAGCCGAGCGGATACCGCAATTTATTATTCTCGCTGGTTTGAATATGAGGCTAATGCTCAAAGTAGCGATCGCATTATACATCCTAAAAAGAAAAAGCCTGTTTTAGAAATTGATATAATCGCAAGAGGTACTTTAGATTTTGACATCAGCACGACAATTGCTGATAAGCGAGTAAATGCGAAAAATTTCAATGAGGCCTTATTCTCACGTATCAAGGAACGAATAAAGGAGCTCCCATGCAAGCCTTCTATGCGGGAATGCTAATTGCAGTTGCTAGCTATGCCGCTGGCTGGTGCTCAAGCGTTCTTTATCGCTGGTCAAAATAATGACAATTATTCTCGGCATTGATGTCGGAGTGCGCGAATGTGGAGCGTGCGTTCTTTCTGTTCCGCGAGTGCCTGACCCTAAAAAAGTGCGTGTGCTCTATGGCGAAAATATAAAAGCGGATAAGCGTACGCACGGCAATTGGGTCGAGATGATTTTTTCATTGATGCTGAAATTGAAAAGTGCTCGAGAGGCCCAACATGCCACCGCAGTTTTTGCCGAGTGCCCGAAGTTTATGGGAGGAGCACGAGGACAAGCTTCCGCTGGTCGTGGTGATGTTGTGCATTTAGCCTTCCACCTCGGAATGGTCGCATCCTTCGCCAGAAATATCGGTGCAACATTTCAAGCAATTGAAATTGCCCAATGGAAGGGCACCTTACCCAATGATGTAGTGTGGAGTCGAGTAAATTCTTTTTTAGCAGATAAAAAGGTGCAATTTACAAAGCACACATTAGATGCATGTGGCATCGCAATGTGCGGTTATTATAAGACAGACATGCGCAATCCTACTTTCTGGGCTTAAGGAGCTAAAAATGGTACTACGTCGAACAAAACCAAGCAGACTTATGCTCCTTGACGGAGATATTATTTGTTACGCCCAATGCACTAGTAGAGATTATCTAAAAGAGCATCATAATGAAAAAGATGAATATTGGGAAGTCCTTGATGGGGCTGGTGTGAAAAATGAAATTTGTAGTAGAATAGACCAATTGATGGGCATGTTGAGGTGTAGCGACATCATTGTTGCTTTTGGGTCTCGAGACAATTTCAGAAAGCGTTTAGAGCCTGATTATAAGGCTCATCGTAAAACGAAAAAGCCTTTAGGATACCATGCAATTGTTGAATGGTGCAAACAAGAATTTACAAGCTTATCGTATCCTACTCTTGAGGCTGATGATATTTTAGGAATATTGCAAACAGGTCCTGATCTTATTGCGCATCAAGAAACTGTGATAGTGTCAAATGACAAAGACATGCGAACTATTCCAGGCCTTTTTTATAACCCTGATATAATTGATGCTTTTACTCCTGAAGTAATTAGCCAGGAATCAGCAATTCAGTTCTTGGCGTGTCAGTCATTGGCTGGGGACACGGCAGACGGGTATAAAGGATGCCCGGGGATAGGGATGGTAAAGGCTGAAAAAATTATTGCTCCTATGCTAGCTGAAGCAATGCAACACTCTTGCCCAATGTCTTATTTGTTCTGGGTAGGAATATTACCGACCTTTTTAGCTAATGGTTTCGATGAAGAGTACGCCCTTGTCCAATGCCAGCTAGCAAGGATATTGCGTCGTGAGGATATTAAGACAAAAGGTAATGAGTGGATCCCACGGATTTGGAAACCAATACCTTTCGATAAGCTCACGAGGGCATCTGCTAGCAGGAAGTCTATCAGACGCCGTAAAAATAGATCTTGAGGGGTTAGATGAGTGGCTGCGAAACACCGCGCAACACCGCAAGGTTGATGACATAGAGCACGAGGCTTTTTTGTTTTTACAACAGAAAAAAGAGAATATATTTTTATTCACCCAAGAAAATGAGGACATGAAAATGCCTATCGCAAAGCGTCGCAACTCACCGCAAAAACCCGCAAATAGCATCCGCAAGAATCCAGGCTGGAAATTGCCGACAACTCGTCGTGCTCCAGTTTCAAACCCTTGGCGTTACGCTTACTTGCTCGCGGGTGAAAAGAAGATTGGCAAGACGTCATTCGCTATTGAGGGGTGTGATGAATATGTGATTCAGCTTGACAAACCCCAGCTTGCGTACGAGATTATGGAAGATATTCCAAAGTCATGGCGTGAGTTGGTAATGATTTTGAAAGCGCTTGAAGAATCCGCTGAAGCGGGTAAGTTTCCATATCAGCGCATTATTGTGGATGGCATTGGTGAAGCCTACGCTATGTGTCAAGAATTTACATGCAAACATTTCAGTGTTGAGCATCCGAGTGATGTTGGATTTGCGAAGGCATGGCACTTTCTGCGTGACAACTTCACGGAGTGGGTCAATAGATTATTGCGCCTTCAACAAACGGCGGATTGTGGGGTAGTATTTATTTCGCACGCTGAATGGAAAGAGGTAAAGCTACGCGGAGGCGAAACAATCGAGAAATTCTGCCCTAATCTCGCCGGCAAGTGTGAGGAGGTTGTCAACGGTAAAGTCGATGCTTGGTTTATTTACGACTATATCGGCAAAGACAGAGTGCTGATTGTCCAAGGCGATCAAGAAACCGGCGCAGGCCATAGAATTGACGGGCACTTCCTCACACCAGAAGGCGAGCGAGTGCGTGAAGTGTATATGGGACAAAATCCTGCTGAAGCGCTTGCTAATTTCATAAAGGCTTTTGAAAATAAGTGGCCTTATGTCGACTATGCGTCATGGAAAAAGGCGCACATTCCAAAAACTGAAACACCGCAGAGACGTTCGTCTCGTGGTAAGAAGTAAACGCAACAAACCTGCCATAAGGAGAAAAATATGGCTAAGCGTACCAGCACCCGTAGTGGTGCTTCCACCGGCAAGAGCGCTTGGAGTAAAGCGCGCGAGACTACCCAAAACGATCGCGAGTTTGGTGATGCGATCCCTGTTGACCCGGGCAATTACACGATGCAACTCGTGGGCGCTCAGGTGGGTAATTTTGGCGGTGATTTGAAACTCATGCGCAAGTGGTGTGTCATCGATAACGATGAATTTGATGGCTCCATTTGCACTGAGTGGGAAGGACCGTTGGATGATGTTGAGCGTCTTGTGTGGGTCCAGCGTAATCTTGCGGGTCTTGGTGTCGACTTGGATGAAGTTGATTACAACGAACCCAAGGATCTTGAGACGATTTACAAGGAGCTCATTGAAGAAAACGTGTGTTGCCGCGTTCGTGTGATTGAGAAGGATGGGTACATCAATATGCGAGTCGGAAAGGCAATTGAGCCTGACGAAGATTTGCTTGTTGATCCGGAATCCGCTCTAAAGGGTGGAAGCACTCCTGCTCGCAATGATGATGACGATGATGTCAAGGACGCGAGTACCGAAGACGGTGACGATTTCGGTGAAGGCGATATTGTTAGCTTCAAGAAGGGTCGTAAGGCTCTTGAAGGTGAAATTACTGGTTTCACTGAAGATGACGAAGCCATTATTGACGTTGATGGCAAGGAGCACACCCTTGCGCTTGACGCTTTGACATTGGTTTCCAAGGCGTCTGAAGATGAGCCTGAAGATGAGCCTGAAGACGAGCCTGAAGATGAGCCTGCCGATGAAATCACATGGGACTCGCTTCATGTCGGTGATCGTGTGCTCGTCGATTTCGGCGAAGACGGAAAGATTGAAGGCGAGATTACCAGCATGCCTCCTGGTAAGAAGATTCGTCTGCAGGTTACGCTTGATGACGATCCTTCCACACCAGAAATGGTTGGGCTTTCACAAATTGTGGAAGTTCTGGGTGACGCTTCAGCTGAAGGTGGAATCGAATTTGAAGTTGGTGATGAGGTGACGTGGAAGGAAGGACGCAAGACCCAGACCGGTTTCATCAAGACCCTGAAGGAGGACACCGCAGATATTCGTGTGCCCGGCCAACGGAAGCCTATTACCGTTGACATCGACAAGCTCGCACATATTACCGCATAATTGAATATGCGCCCGCATCAGGGGATGTGCGGAATTGCGTATTTTTATCTGAGTCCTACATCAGTAGTCCCCACCAACAGGAACAACCATGCCTGCATTCAGAATAGAGCCTCCCACACATCTTGACGAAGTAGCTTGCGATACTGAAACAACTGGGTTGAATAGATGGACGGGAAGTCGTCCGTTTATGATTCAGTTTTTCTTCAAGCGTACGCAGGAGCTAATCATTTATGAGTGGGATGTAAATCCGTTTACGCGAGTACCAATTATTCCAAGGCGTGATTTGCGTGAAGTGCGAGATATTGTACTTGACCCTAAATTGCGCAAATTGTTTTTCAATTGTAAGTTTGATATATTCATGCTTGAGGCAATAGGGATAGCTAATATCCCACTACGCGATGCTAAAGGGTATCGGCTAATTGAAGAGGTTAGCTGGATGGCTCGCGCTTGCAATAATTTAGAGTTTTCATACGGGTTGAAAAATCTATCCAAACGATATTTGGATATTGATGATACAGACGAAAAAGAGCTGGATGATACCGTAAAGGCCTCAAGAGGAATAGCCAAAAAGCTCGGTTGGAATATCGCGGTAAAAGAAAAGGCAGATGACAAGCCACATAAGCGCGATTTCTGGATTCCACGAGCACTGGAAAAGCATCATCCAGAATTGCTAACCGCAAAAATAGACCCAGATGCTTGTGCTCGATATGGTGGGATGGATGTTGAGCGCACTCTTGCCCTTTATGAAATGTATGAAGAGGGCATGAATGAATATGATATTTGGGAATCATACGATCGTGAAATGCGGGTGCTTCCAATTACAATGCAAATGGAGCGTGATGGAATTCGCATTGACGTTGAACGCATGAAAATGGTGGCAAATCATTGTACTCAAAGGGCGAAAGATGCTCTTTTCAAATTGGTTAGAGCTACAAAAAATCCAGCGTTCAATCCAAATTCATCGGCTCACGTGCAAGATATGCTTTTCAATGGGAAACCATTGAAGCTTGAGAGTTTTAAAAACACAAAAAACGGTAATGCCTCAACTGACTCAGAAGCGCTTGAGCCACACATGAGTGAGCCTCTTGTGCGCTTACTTTTGACGTACAAGGCAAATACCAAAGCGAAAAATACTTTTTTTGACAAATACGAAAAGCTAATGACACCTAATGAGCGCGTGCATCCAGGGTACAATCAATTAGGCACACTAACATGGCGGTACTCCTGCACTGAGCCTAATCTCCAGCAGGTCTCCTCACCAGAATCAAGCAACTCGCGCGCTCGCGAATTTCTGGTGGACATTCGGCAGGTTTTTATTCCTGATAGTCCTAACCATGTAATGATTGCTCCTGACTATAAACAGATGGAAGTAATTATTTTTGCGGCAATTTACAAAGTTGGCACTATGCTATCCGCAATAAAAGCGGGTCAGCATATTCATAAGGCCACGGCGGATAAAATCTACGGAGGGCAGAATAACGATCATGCCATAAATGCCGCAATTGACGTTATGCAATCGACTAATTTTGGCTGGCCGGAGCATGGCTCGAGTATAGAAAGAGTTGCGGAGAAATTACTAGCCCAGCATAATTGGTCAATAATTTCATTGGAAGAGTCGCTTGGGGAGGAATCATACAAAAAGCGCGCTAAATCAGCCACGTTTACCAAGATATTTGGAGGTGGTTGGCGAGCGCTTATGTCTTGGCTTCCAGGAATAAGCGCAAATGAAGCCAAAAATATCCTGAGCCTTTACGACAAAGCCTTCCCAGATATGGCGGAAGCAATGGCAGAAATTGAGCACCGGGGCCGGATGGACGGATATATTATTACTCCCTACGGTGTGCGCCTTGCCGTTGATAGGTGGTATGCCTATAGAATTATCAACCACGTAATTCAAAGTAGTGCCGCAAGCCAAATGAAATTAGGCATGCTAAAATGCCAGCAATATATTATTGAAAATAATTTGCAGGACGTAATTCGTATTGCTATGACGGTGCATGATGAATTGATTTTTATGTTCAAAAAAGACTGGGTATATAAAAAGATTTTGAAAAAGCTAGGTGCTCTAATGGGGGACCATGAGGGGCGCTTTGATATTGAGTTGCCTGTTGATATTGACATATTACGCGAACGCTGGAGCATGAAAGAGCCTGTAAAACTATGAGTAACAAGCCAATAGCACTAAAAGATGCGCCTGCTCCAATAAAACCATTTATTTGCCATGGCGTGGAGTTGACCAAGGTAGACGGTAGTAATCAGTTTTTAGGCAATTGCCCTTTTTGTGGCAAGCGGAGCAAGTTTTACGTAAACGAAGAAAATGGGATGTATGATTGCAAAGTTTGCGGTGCCACTGGTAACGCCGTAACGTTCATGACAGTACATGCCCACAAAATGGTTGAAGAAACGTCGGACAATAAATTGGCCGAATTAGCTGGAAGCAGAGGGACCGTAAAAATAGGGCGCAAGCAATATAGCACTCCAATACCTTTGAATATCCTAAAGACGTTCAAGGTGAGTTGGGACGAAGTAGGTGCCCAATGGTTGATCCCAATATTTTCCCCAAGTGGTGACACAGTTAGGGATATTAGAAGGTATCGCGATGGGCAGGTATTTGCAACGGCTGGAATAAAATTGCAATTAGGCGGACTTGAAAGGATAAAAAAGGCGAAGGCATCCGACACTATTTGGTTATGCGAAGGCGAGTTTGATGCTTTCGCAATGCAATGGTTACTGGTTCTGCTGAAAGCGAATAAAACGAATCACGTTTGCTGGGTTCCTGGCGCTACAGTTTTGAAAGAGGAGTGGGCTCAATATTTCAAAGGCCGAAACGTTATCGCCGTTTATGACAACGATTTGGCTGGTGACAAGGGCCAATTGCGATGTTATAAATTCATCAAGTCAGTCGCTAGTTCCTTGACCTTTGTAAATTGGCCGGATTCAAAGCCAAAGGGATATGATTTACGTGATTATATCGTGCGCTCTATTTCAACAGAGGTAGACCCGCAAAAAATATTAAATGGCCTAACGTGTCTATTATCTGAAATACCTCGTAGAGAAGACGAGGTGGAAATAGCCGAGCATAAGGGCGAAGAAGCTGACGAAGAGGATATTGAGCCGGCTTCCTTCCAGGAAACGCTTGAGGTATTCAAAGCGCATATCCTTATGAATGAGGACATGGTAAACGCTTTGAAGGTCTGCCTCGCGGTTTGTCTGTCAAATAGCGTGCCAAGTGATCCACTGTGGGTTTATTTGGTAGGGCCACCCGGATCAGGTAAAACGCTATTGCTTTCGTCATTGCAAGAAAGCAGGCATTGTAAATTCGTTTCTACAATTACGGCGCATTCTCTGGTAAGTGGATGGCGCGGCGAGGGTGATAACGATCCAAGCTTAATTCCGAAATTGCGGGGCAAAACTTTTGTGGCGAAGGACTTCACCGAAATCCTTACAATGCCCGCCATGGTACAAGATGATATTTTCAGCACTCTCCGTGGCGCTTATGATGGGTATGTTCAACGCCCTTTTGGAAATGGTATTACTCGCGAGTATAAGGATTGCCATTTTTCAATGATTGCCGGCGTCACCCATGCTGTTCACGGTCACACGAAAGCAAGTCTTGGTGAGCGCTTCATAAAATATCAACTTGATACTCCCACCTCAAAGCAAACCGATGATATTGTGATGAGCGCAATGATGTCGGTTGGCAAAGAGCGTGAAATGGAAATAGCGTTACAAGAAATAACCAAGCGCTTCCTTGCCAGAAAAATAGGCCCTATTCCAAAAATAAGTCAGCCATTTGCCGAGCGGTTATCTGCTCTTGTTCAACTTATTGCGGTAATGCGCTCCCAAGTAGAGCGTGACTTCAGAGGTGAAGAAGTCATGTACAGGCCCGTTGCTGAGTTTGGCACTCGCCTTGCAAAGCAATTAGTAAAGCTCGCTATGATGCTCGCTCTGGTAGAGGATAAAACGGAAATTGACGAGGAGACGTTTGAGCTCGTGCAGAAAGTGGCGTACGATACTGCTTACGGCTTCCATTTGGATATTATAGAGACAATGATGAAGCTAGGCGGATCTGCAACTAAATCAGATATTGCCGAAAAAGCCGAGTTACCTAATTCCACGCTAAATAGGCGCATGGATGACCTTGTGGTATTGAAGGCAATAAAGCTAAGTGACTTTGACAAAAAACATGGGCGGACAGGTGGACGTCCATCTCGCATGTACGAAGTAACAAAGAAAGTAGCAGACCTATGGAACCGAGCACAAGGCGAAGCGATTTTGAAAACTCCAGCGAGCACTATTCCATTGGCGCGAAAAAGGAAGCCGTCAAACGATTCCAAGAAAAAATCGGATGTCCCTTTGCAAGCCTCAAGGAGAAGAGTGAGGCGTGCTTCGTTGAACAACTAAGCGAGCGTATTTTGAATACCGTTAGCATCAAACTAGCTCAAGAGGCTCAACAGTTGTACAAAGATTACAAAGGGTTAGGCGACACTCGGCTTGTACGTTCAGCGCTTGCTCTTGAGGAATTGGCTGAATTATTGGAAGCCCTTGCCCAGCGTGATGAGCTAGCCACGCTTGATGCTATCGCGGATATTGATTACATAAATCAAGGGCATGCTTCATGTTGGGATTTGCCGTTGGATGAAGCTTTCTGGGAGGTGCATCGTTCAAATATGAGCAAAGGGAGCGGAGCGAAAAAAGACGGGTCTGATCCGATGAACGGTAAAGGCGAAGGATTTACCCCGCCTGATTTGCAAAAGATATTGGAGGCATATAATGCGCGAAAAGTATGAGAGTGAAAAAAGTGTTGCTGAATTTGCAATGCACCTCGCAAGCATTACGGCCTACGCACGTAGTAAAGATCCAAAAACAAAAGTTGGGGCGTGTGCGTATGATTGGGAAACAGGAGCCACTTATCTAGGGTATAATGGTTTCCCGCCTGGGTTTCCAGATAACATCGAATATTGGAACGAAAAAGAAGGAGCTCTCTTCCAGAAACATGAATTGTGCATCCATGCGGAATCTAACGCAATGCGCAAGGCTTTGATTTCAAAAGCCAATATGACTAAGATTGAATTATTTATTACACATGCTCCTTGCCTTAGATGCGCGGTAGAGCATATTGCGGTAAACAAAATCAGCGCGGTGACTTTCAATCCTGTTGGTCCTGGAATGCGTGACTTGTGGCGTGTCAAACTAGTGTTGGCCGAGGCGGGTATCCCAATTTACTATTACGAACAACGCTTAAAATCAAGCGTATAATCAAGCGGAGTACATTCAATGAATCCCATGCACCCTGATTACATCTATAGCCATACCTTGAACAATGTCCTGGCTCAAGGTATTCGCAAAAAGAATAGGACGGGTGTTGATACTCTTTCCTATCATTGCGTGACAATGCGTTTTAGCGTCAGTCAAAGAGCTTTCCCTATTTTGACAGGTAAGAAGGTGAATTTCAACGCTTTGTGGGCTGAGCTATTGTGGATTTTACGCGGACAAACCAAGCTTGAAGAATTGCAAGCACTTGGGACTCATATTTGGGATCAATGGGGAACCGCAGAAGCATGTGCTAAATTTAATAGAGTCGAAGGTGATCTTGGTCCGACTTACGGTTGGGCTTGGCGCAACTTTGGTGGCGAATACCCTAATGGCGGAGGTTTTGACCAAGTAAGTGCGCTTATCCATGAGATGACAATAAACCCGAATTCACGGCGCCTAATAATAAATGCATGGAACCCTGAGGACATCTACATTGTGGCAGTTCCTCCATGCCCGACGCTTGTGCAATTACTGATGGTGACCGAAAATGTTTTTGATATGATTGTATATCAGCGCTCAGGTGACATGTTCATTGGGGTTCCTTTTGATTTCAGTGCTTACTCATTGCTCCTTTGTATATTGTGCCATTTGACAGGTAATGAGACAGGTTTATTGCACCACGTTATTGCTGACGCTCATGTGTATACTAACCATGTGTCTCAGTGTCATCAGTACCTGAACAATGTTGAGGATCGTAAAGTGCATCAATTGCCTGCTCTAACAATTGATGAAGATCTGCGTGGGACAGGTTTGGAAGGTTTCCACAAGTTAGAGTTGTCGAGTGTAAAGCTCGAGGGGTATGCATCAGAGAAGTTCATCAAGGCGCCTGTAGCTGAATAGCCTCCAAAGGGCCTAGTGTGTCACACACTTTTTCTACTTTCTATGAAAAAAGGTTTACGCGTTTAAATCAGTTTTGGGGCCCTATTTTTCTACCCCCTACCCTAGCCCATAAAAAAGAAAATAATCGACCTAATATATGCGCAATCTAGCCAAGTCCAACCCACAAACTGAGCCTAGAAAGGGCCTGAAACCATGCTGATCCTAGAAGGAGCCGATTGCATTGGGAAGACTACACTAGCCCAGCAATTGGAAGAATGCATTAAAGCTGAAGTGCGAAGGAATGGCTTTGAGATGCCTGACTTGAAGAAAAGGCATTTAGGGCCTGAAGGTGCTTCGATGACTTCGGATGACTACATCAGCCAAATGCACTTGTGGACTATTCAAGATAGATTTCACTTGAGCGAAGTGGCTTACGGAATCACGTTTAGAGGGCATTCAAATGTAGGCCCGTACGAGGTTGAGTGCATCACGAAGGCATTGAGAGACAGGAAAGGCATCCTAGTTGTGATGCATGCAGGCGCTGGAGTATACGGGCATTTGCTCGAAACGTACCATCATACTCGTGCTGAAAAATATGATGACTTGATTGCGCTAGTACAAGTCAATGATAGCTTCAAAGAAATGGCAAATCTACTCAGCGAAAAATATATGCACGTGGTTTCGCTAGAAGTAAAAATGCAAAATGGAATAATCAGGCGCCCTTCAAAGCATATAGTACATGCCCTTGCATACGCCTATGTCAGATTGCAGATGCAAATTACTCCAATGCAGACAGTATTGCCGTTATGACTTCGATAAATAGCGGTAAACCTTTATGGGTTTTGAAAGCCGTTCAAAAGGGCAAATTGCTAAGAGCGTCTAAAAAGGCGTTGTTACATATATTGCCCGTACTTCAAAAAGCCGAAGAGCCAATGACGGCGGGCGAAGTAGCAAACGCACTTTTCTGGCAAGGAGACAAATTGCCAGTGCACAAGGCGCTAGGTTTGCTTCATCAAATGGGTTTGTTGAAATCAACTCGAGTGCCTGCCAGACACCACCCATTCGCAACTCTAGAATGTGCGTATGAGCTTCTTGACCTGGATTCCGTAATAAACAAGGACTGATGCAATGAACGAAATGCAATTAGCCGGCTTCAAAAGTCTGCTCACCAATGATGATGACTCCAAAGCTTTTTTGATTATGCTGAAAGAGCGGGAGGCCATTCATTTGCGCGAGTTGACGGTAACGGCTAAAATGGCCGTGGTCAAGTTAGGCAGAATGTCTGTTGTCCATATTGTGCGTGCGACTGTCAGAGGTGCTCCTCATGCTTGGGTGACTTTGACAGAAACTGGAAAAGAATTAGTGCGTGAGTGTACATCAGAATGGATAGACGAGTTGCAAAAATGGCGAGAGATAGAGGAAGAGGTTCCAGTATTGACAATTGAGATAGAGCAGAAGGTAATTCAAGCAGAGCTCGCTTACTTCAGGGCTCACGTAGACAAAGAAACGTCAAAAGAATGAAGTACGTACTCGCGTTATCAGTTCTCCTATTTCTCATGGGATGCACTCAAGAAAAAGTGCGCAAGCAAGAGGCATTTGGATTGAGCTATGACGTTGGTACTCCTTATCAAACCTTAAAATAAAGAGACTTCCTATGTGGAATATATCCGTGATAATTGGCGCTTCAGTGCCTTGTGATATTATGGCAATTGACGATAAATTGCCTTGGCATGGAAAAGCGCGAAGCGCTGATATGGCCATGTTCAAGTTTTTGACTTTCAATCGCACAGTCGTCATGGGCTCAAAAACCTGGGACTCTCTTCCAGAAAACATGAGACCTTTGCCTTTTCGCAAAAACGTTGTAATCACGTCAAGGAATAAGCTGGATTTTGAAGGCACAATAGTTTGCAAGTCAGTGGCTGAAGCGCTTATAGTGGATAGTTCGGCTTTTTGGATAGGTGGAGCTGAAATATTGAGAGCGCTAGTAGGCGTAAATGCCTCCTTGAGAAATCGGCCCATCACTAACGCATATATCACTCGCCATTTTATACCGATAAAGGCAAGTGAAACTGAAGGGAAAAAAGTAACATTTATTCCTGACGAGTTGCGAAATCTAATAGACTATCATTTTAAATTACGCGCCACTTTGTCATTGCATGAAAATGCTTGTTTGGAGCACTACGAATGCCTTTAGACGATGAGGAGTTATTGCTCCGCCTATTTAGAGGTGAGATGCACCAAGCTTCATTGCATTTCAATGAGGTATTAGACACGGTGCGAGAAGAAAAAGATGGCGAGTGGATAAGCAACAATGAGCTTGCTGAACTTATTGGATTTTCACCGCGCACCGTGGCAAATTGGGCACGGAAAAGCGGAAAGAAAAGAACAGAGCCTAGCTGGAGTGATGCATTATTAGCACTCAGGCGATTGGGTTTTGCCGTGGTCCTAATTCCGCAGGAAAAAGGGCTTGGAGAAAGATTGCGCTCCTAGAAAACAAACAAGGTAGAGCGCGTGCATAGCATGGGTGTTCTGTAACTACCTTGTGCCTCTCAGTGCGTAGCTGAGGGGCTTTTCTGGTAGAGGAGCAAACCATGCCAAGACGAATGCTGAAGGCAATTGAAGAAAATAAAATGGACTTGATTGATACGAGCATAGACTTGCATCAGTTGAAAGAACGAGCTCAGTATTGGGCTGAGCGAGCGAAAAAGCCTGCAATACGCCATAAGTACACGTATATTGCCCAATGGCTAGAGGCTACTGAAAATAGTCTACAAGACGTTATCGATAAAATATCCGTATTGAAAGGGCTGAAGTGAGCAAGCATCATTACACCGTAAATATCCCATTGCCAACAGACCAAGCTAAATTCCTGGTATCTGTATTGGGATTTTTGGAAGCCAAAAACGATAAGGGGCTGGAAGCATTTTTGAAAGAGCAAACTCCTGCATTCAGAGGACCAGGTATTTTCAAAAACATACAGACTCGCATTGACCGAGCAATTGCCTTGTATTCATCTGAAGGAACCCGCTTTGACAGAAAGAAGAACGCATGACCCTTGATGATATGTCCCGTTTATTCAAGATCTACGCAAAAGAAAAAGGTATTGATGCCGAGGAATGCTTTGGGCACTACCTTTTCAATCAAGAGCTTGATGAGTGCTTTGATTATTGCGTGAATAAGTGTGCCAAAA
>OBJA01000290.1_pt1 | contig 46668 bp, 47 predicted proteins | sample 1519751 | NCBI WGS metagenome assembly OBJA01 (sample SAMEA3881238, study PRJEB22517) | soil metagenome | biome: lake sediment; feature: soda lake sediment; material: sediment, water from around vicinity | place: India | collected 2013-12-23 | depth 3 m
AAACGGTTGAAGCCATCAACCACGCCAAAGCAGCCAATGTGCCGATCATCGTGGCAATCAATAAGATGGATAAAGAAGGCGCAAATCCTGAGCGAATCAAACAGGATCTGACCGAATATGAGCTCGTCGCTGAGGAATGGGGCGGTGACACCATCATGGTGCCCGTTTCTGCTACGACAAACGAAGGTATAGACCAATTACTGGAGATGATATTGCTCGTCACCGAGGTGCAGGAGCTCAAAGCGAACCCCAAACGCCTCGCCAAAGGCACGATCATCGAAGCCAAGCTTGATAAGGGCAGAGGGCCTGTGGCCACCGTGCTGGTGCAAAACGGCACGCTGCGCATATCCGATATGATTGTCGCCGGTGTGGCCTACGGCCGCGTTCGCGCGATGGTGGACGATATGGGCAACAGGGTGGAAGAGGCACTGCCGTCGCAGCCGGTTGAGGTTGTCGGCTTCTCGGAAGTGCCGACCGCGGGCGATGTGCTGCACGCTGTTGAGCAGGATAAGCTGACGCGTCAGGTTGCCGAAGAGAGAAAAGATAAGCAAAAGGCCGATATGCTCAAGAATCTATCTAAGGTGTCGCTGGAAGATCTGTTCAGCCATGTGGAAGAGGGCAGTATACAGGATCTGAACATCGTTATCAAAGCGGATGTGCAGGGCTCAGTCGAAGCCGTCAGACAGGCGCTCGAAAAGCTCAGCATCAGCGAGGTGCGCGTGAAGGTCATTCACGCCGGTGTCGGTGCGATCAAGGCGATGGACGTCATGCTGGCCTCCGCATCAAACGCCATCATCATCGGCTTCAATGTGCGTCCCGATACGATGGCGCGTGCCGAAGCGGAGAAGGAGCGTGTGGAGATACGGCTGTACCGCGTGATCTACAAGGCGATAGAGGATCTGCAGCTTGCCATCAAGGGCATGCTCGCGCCCGAGTTCAAAGAAATCATACTGGGGCATGCACAGGTGCGTACGGTGTTTTCCGCATCGAGCATCGGCACCATTGCGGGCAGCTATGTGACAGACGGCAAGATCGTCAAGAATGCGTCCGTCAGGCTGCTGCGTGACGACATCGTTGTGCATGAAGGCGCGATTGCGTCGCTCAAGCGATTCAAAGACGATGCCAAAGAAGTCAATCAGGGGTATGAATGCGGCATCACACTCAAAAACTATAACGATATCAAAGAGGGCGATGTGATTGAAGCCTTCGAGATGCAGGAGATAGAAAGATAGTGAAAGACAGAATGGCGGGCCTGCAGGCGGAATTTCGCCGCGTGCTCAGTGAAATCATCAACACAGAAATAAAAGACCCGCGCGTATCGCAAATGACAAGCGTGACGCATGTGGAGCTATCGCGTGATTTGAAATACGCCAAAGCGTATATCAGCGTGTATGATACGGAAAAAAAGCGCAAATCGACGATCGAAACACTCACGCACGCCGAGCATTATATCAAGAATGAGATCGGTGCGCGAATGAAGATGCGGCGTCTGCCTGAAATCACATTTGTGCTCGATACATCGATCGAATACAGCAGCAAGATCACGCAAATGCTCAAAAAGGTTTGATGCGATGGAGCGAATACTCGAAGCGATAAAAAACGCAAACAATATCGTATTGATTGCACATTTACAGCCGGACGGTGATACGCTCGGCTCTTGTTTTGCTCTCATGCGTTTGATTGGCTTTATGGGCAAAAACGCTGTGGTCTGCTGCGATGGTGACATGCCGTCAAGGTATGCACGGCTGTTTGAACCGCACAAGCTCATCTCACCAAACCATGCACCCAAAGATGCGGATTTAGCGATTGCCGTTGACTGTGCGGACACCGTGCGGCTTGGCAAATGCTTAAAGCTGTTCAAGCATGCCGCAGTCACGGTCAATATCGATCATCACATCACCAATGAAGGCTATGCGCAAATCAATTTGATTTCCGAGGCTTCCTCCGTCGGTGAAATGGTGTTCGAGCTGCTGGTCAAAGCAGGCATGCAGCCCGATGCGGATACCGCGAGATTTCTCTACATCGCAATGGCGACTGACACAGGTAATTTCACATATTCGAACACCTCCCGCCGTGTGCTTGCGTATACCGCTGAGCTGGTTGAGCTGTTTGACTTGCGTGATACGGCCGATGTGCTGTTTCGTCAGCGCTCGCTGATATCCACACAGTTGTTAGGAAGAGCGCTTTCGCGCCTTGAGCTGTTTTGTGAGGAACGCATCGCAAGCCTGACGCTGCTCGAAAGCGATATGAAGGAGCTTGGCGCTCAGAGCGCCGATTGTGAAAACATCGTTGATTTTGCGCGCGAGATCGAGCAGGCGCAGGTGGCGGTGCTTTTTCGGGAGCTGCCCAAAGGCGTCAAAATCAGCTTTCGCTCTAAAAACGGCGTTGATGTGGGCGCGGTTGCAGCGCAATACGGCGGCGGCGGCCATGCGGCGGCTTCCGGCTGTATGACCGGCGGAAAACTGGACGAAGTCAAGAAATCGGTGATAGAAAAGCTGACGGAGCTGCTATAGATGAACGGCGTAATCAACTTTCTCAAACCGCCTGGCATGTCGTCAAACGGTGCAGTCGTTTTTTTACGGGGCCTGCTGGGCGTTAAAAAAACAGGCCACGCAGGCACGCTCGATCCCGGCGCGTGCGGCGTGCTGCCGATATGCGTAGGTAAAGCGACACGCATATCAGACTATCTGATGGGTTCAGAAAAAGAATACATTGCCGAGATCTCATTCGGGAAAGCCACCGATACGGGCGACAGCTACGGTGCTGTGACGCAAGCATCAAACGCGCCGCTGCCCGACGCGGATGCGGTTAAGCTGTTGCTCCAAAGCTTTATCGGGCATACAAAGCAGCAAACACCCGCTTATTCTGCGGTTAAGCATCAGGGCCAAAAGCTCTATAAGCTTGCCAGACGCGGCATTGCAGTGCCGCAAATGCAGCGTGATATCGTGATACACAGTGCCGAGCATTTGGAGCAAACAGGCGAAAACGCGCATCTGATACGCATTGTGTGCGGTAAGGGCACGTATATACGTACGCTCTGCACCGATATCGGTGAGCGGCTTGGTCTGCCGTCCTATATGTCACTGCTTGTGCGCACCAAATGTGCGGGACTTGATATCGGACAAGCGTATACGGCGGATGCGCTCGTTCAAATGAAAGGCGCTTTTGAAGGCGCGCTGCTGCCGATGGATGGATTCCTTAGCGGTCTTGCGCGCATCGATGCGAGTGCGCGTGACAGGCGGCTGCTGTTTAACGGTGTGGCTGTCAGTTATGACGGGCAAAACGTAACGAAGGCACGCGTTTATGCAGACGGGAGTTTGTTGGGAATAGGCTCCGTATACGAAGGGCTGCTCAAAATATCAACGTTGCTGGTGGATGAATAGATGCAGATCATCACACTCAATGAGGCCAAACAAAAACAATATAAAGGGCTGGCGATCGCACTCGGTGCGTTTGACGGACTGCATAGCGGCCATATGTCGTTGATCAACGACGTCAAATCAGCATCGGGTCAAAGCGCTGTGCTTACTTTTGATCCGCTCCCTTCAGAATATTTTGGCAATCGTATGCAGCGGTTGTTCACACAGCAGGAAAAAGAAGCCGCATTGCGCCGCGCGGGCATTGATGTTATGTGCATCGCGCATTTCGATGATGCGTTTGCGGCAATCAGCGCCGATGATTATACGCGATTGATCGCGCAAACATTTTCGCCGTCAGTCGTCGTGGTGGGTTACAACTATCGATACGGTCATCATGCGAACGGTGATGCGCAGGCGCTAAAAAAAGCTGGAGAGACGCATGGGTTTGATGTGCATATCATACCGCCTGTGATCGCGGACGGTCAGCCGATCAGCTCGTCGCGGATACGCGCATGCCTTGAGAGCGCAGATGCAGAGCAGGCTGCACTGCTTCTTGGGCGTCCATATGCGCTTAGCGGCATCGTGGGCAAAGGACGCGGCATCGGCAGCAGCAAGCTTGGCTTCCCGACAGCCAATCTGGTTGCGCCTGTGGAGAAATTGATACCCCATCGTGGCGTTTACGCTGTGCAGGTTGATTATGACGGAAAGAGATACAAGGGTGTCTGCAACATCGGCGTGAACCCGACTGTATCGCAGCATGGGCAGCAAAGCATAGAAGTTCACATACTATCTCTCAATCAAGATATCTATCAGCAGCCGATCACGGTGCACTTTATCAAACGGCTTCGTGACGAGCGCCGATTCGATAATATTGAGGCGTTGATCGCTCAAATTCAAAGCGACATCAAACGCGTTTGATCGCCTAGTCAGGCTATAATAAATGCAAAGCCGCACTCAAATCGCCCAGCGCGCATATAAAGCTTATGGGGTGAATTGCTTATATGGATGGCTTTATACAGCTTCCCGGAGTGCTTCAGGCGTTGATAGCCGCATGCTTTGCGTGGATGTGTACCGCGCTGGGCGCGCTTCCGGCGCTTTTCTTTAAAAGCTTCAACAAAAAGGTTTTGAATGTGATGCTCGGCTTTTCGGCTGGTGTGATGGTGGCCGCCAGCTTCTTCTCGCTGCTATCACCCGCGATTACGCTGTCGGTTCAGCAAAACGGCATGACATGGCTGGTGGTCTCGTTTGGCTTTTTGCTTGGCGGTTTTACGTTAAAAATGACGGATTCGATGCTTCGGCACATCAAAAGCGCGCAGAGGCTGAACCCGGATTCGCGGCGAACGGTGCTGCTGGTGCTATCCGTCGCCGTACACAACATACCCGAAGGGCTTGCAATTGGTGTGGCGTTCGGCGCATTTGCGTCAGGCATGCCGGGTGCAACGCTCATAGGCGCAGTGATGCTGGCGATGGGCATCGGCATACAGAACCTGCCAGAAGGCACGGCTGTTGCTGTGCCGCTGATGAATGCGGGGATGCCGCGAAAACGCGCCTTCTTTTTCGGTCAGCTGCCCGGTGCTGTTGAGCCGCTGGCCGCAGCGGCCGGAGCGCTGCTGACACAGTGGATAAGGCCCGTGCTGCCCATTGTGCTGGCATTCGCGGCCGGTGCGATGATATTCGTGGTAATAGACGCGCTGATACCCGGCGGCAGTGATAAAGAAGGCAATACGGACGGCAAGCTGACGCTCGGTGCAATGATCGGCTTTGCCATCATGATGTGCCTTGATGTGGCGCTTGGGTAAAGCAGATTAATATCCGAAATCGCCATCAATCAGCACGACATGCACATCTTTGCCGCGCGGCGGGTACTGTATGCGTACCGTCACGTTGCACATGCGCTGCGGGCTGTCGCAGTCGGCACAGCGGTTTTCTGTGGCGCACGGTGTTGAGAGATTCAAGCGACGCGCGTTGGGCGGGCATGCCTGCTTCTTGATACGCGCGATGGCGGTATGCGGATTCTGTGTCAGCTTATTGCGGCCCGCAACGATGATCACCTTCTGCGGGCCGTAAATCATCGCCGCCACGCGGTTGCCCACACCGTCTATATTGATCAGATCGCCGTCCAGCGTCAGCGCGTTTGTCGAGGATAGATAGACATCGGCCCGCATGCCGTGCTGCTTGGCAGCTTCTTTGTCGCCGCCGCTTTGTGCTGCCAATTCGCTTGAATAAACGGTATTTCCCCGATCAACCAATGCATCCATAATACCTGTTTCAAAAAGCGTCATGCTGCCGCCGCATCCCACAGTGTCGCTTTGAGCTATGGCCGAGAGTACATAGTCTTTGGCCTTTTCTGCGTTCTCGGCAAAAACGGCTTTGAACCCTTTGTCAGAAAGCGCCTGCAGTGTCTTTTCAATTTCGTTCATGATTCGCCCTCCAGTGTCAATATCATGTCCATCATAACATGAGCGATGATCAAAACCAATATTGCATTTGACCGCTGTTATGTATTATATTAGGTTAGCACTGAATCAAAAAAAGTAAAGTGCTGATGAGAGGGTCAATCACTTATGGCATCCGGAATGGACAACATACGCAATTTCTGCATTATCGCGCATATCGATCACGGCAAATCGACATTGGCCGACAGGTTGATCGAAATGACGCACACGGTATCGCAACGCGATATGCGCAATCAGATACTTGATACAATGGACTTAGAGCAAGAGCGCGGCATCACGATTAAAGCGCAGGCTGTGCGCATGTTCTATACACATGAAGGCACCGAATACACGATGAATTTGATCGATACCCCGGGGCATGTCGATTTCACATACGAGGTTTCACGCAGCATGGCGGCGTGCGAGGGCGCAATACTTGTCGTGGACGCAACACAGGGCATTGAGGCGCAGACGCTTGCCAACGTCTATCTCGCGATGGACAACGGGCTTGAGATACTGCCCGTCATCAACAAGATCGACCTTGTTTCCGCACGCACGGACGAAGTCTGTAAGGAGATCGAGGATGTGCTCGGCCTTGATACATCATACGCGCCGCGCATCAGCGCCAAGGAAGGCACCGGTATTGCCGATGTGCTCGAAGCTGTTGTTAAATATCTGCCCGCACCCAAGGGTGATGCGAATGCGCCGCTTCAAGCGCTGATATTTGACTCATACTATGATAACTACAAAGGCGCAATCAGCTATGTGCGCGTCAAAGAAGGCAGCGTGGCCGAAGGTGACAAAATACTGTTTATGGCAGCAAACAAGCGCTTTGACGTTACCGAGGTGGGTGTATTTTTGCCTGCGCCGCTCAAAACACCCACGCTGCGTGCCGGTGAAGTAGGCTATATCGCTGCGAGCGTTAAAAACGTTTCGGATACGCGCGTGGGCGATACCATCACCAACGCCAAGGGCGGGGCCGCCACGCCGCTGCCCGGTTATAAAGTGGTAACGCCGATGGTGTTCTGCGGCATCTATCCGGCTGACGGTGCGGATTACGAGGATCTGCGCGATGCGCTTGCCAAGCTGGCGCTCAACGACGCGGCGCTGATCTATGAGCCCGAGACATCGGCGGCACTGGGCTTTGGTTTCCGCTGCGGCTTCTTGGGGCTGCTGCACATGGAGATCATTCAGGAGCGCATTGAGCGTGAATATGATTTGAACCTTGTGACCACAGCACCCAGCGTGAGCTATCATATCACGACAGTCAAGGGAGAAAAGCTCATCGTTGAAAACCCGACCAATCTGCCTTCGCCCACGTTGATCGATTATATGGAAGAGCCAATGGCCGATGCGACCATCATGACGCCCGACGAATATGTGGGCGCAGTGATGGACATCTGTCAGGAAAAACGCGGCACGTTTAAAAACATGGAATACATCGAGGAGACGCGTGTGATGATTCATTATGAGCTGCCGCTCAACGAGATTATCTACGACTTTTTCGATCTGCTTAAGTCGCGTACACGCGGATACGCATCGCTGGATTATGAGCTCAACGGCTATAAAAAGAGCGATCTTGTGCGTCTTGATATGCTGCTTAACGGTGAGATGTGCGACGCGCTCTCCATCATCGTGCACCGTGACAAGGCGTACGCGCGCGGACGCAGCATCGCCGAAAAGCTTAAGGATGCGATACCGCGCCAGATGTTCGAGGTGCCGATACAGGCATCCATCGGCGGCAAGGTTATTGCGCGCGAAACCGTTAAGGCCATGCGCAAGGATGTGCTTGCCAAATGCTACGGCGGCGATATCACGCGAAAGAAAAAGCTGCTGGAAAAGCAGAAAGAGGGCAAGAAACGCATGCGTCAGGTGGGCAGTGTACAGGTGCCTTCCGAGGCGTTCATGTCTGTCCTCAAAATGGATTGATGAACAGCTTGGGTCTCTATATTCACATACCGTTCTGCCTGCGCAAATGTGCTTACTGTGATTTTGTATCGTTTGCCGGCATGACGCATCTTGTTGACAGCTACATCAGCGCGCTGATTGACGAAGCCGGCTTATACAGTGATGTTTTCGATAACCGTATGATTGATACGGTTTTTTTGGGCGGCGGCACACCGACACTATTGAGCACTTTTCAAATCGAAAAGCTGATGAACGCGCTTTGCAAACTTAGCGGCTGGCGTGCAGAAGAGATCACGATTGAGGCAAACCCCGAAACGCTGAGCGCAGAAAAAGCGGCGGTTTACGCTGATGCGGGCATCAACCGGATAAGCATAGGATTGCAGTCGCATGACGATGCGGTATTGCAGCGCATCGGGCGGCGGCATACATGGTCCGTGTTCAAAAAGGCTTATGAAGCGGCGGCCAAGCATTTTCGCAATATCAATATTGATACCATGTTCGCGCTGCCGGATCAGAATACAAATAGCTATGATGAGACGCTCAGCCGCGTGATTGATCTTTCGCCCGCGCATATTTGCGCTTATGCGCTCAAGCTTGAGCAAGGCACGCCGCTCGCCGAAAGCTTTAGCGGTGCGGACGAGAATACCGACAGAGACATGTATCACAGTGCAGTTGAGAGGCTCAACGCAGCGGGATATATGCACTACGAAACATCCAACTTTGCAAAGCCGGGATATGAATGCCGCCACAATCTGACGTATTGGACAGGCGGTGAATATCTGGGACTGGGCGTGGCTGCCCATTCGTTTATCGGCGACTGCCGATTCGCCAATTCCGAAGACATAGACGCATATATCGAAAAAGCCAGCAGCGGGCAAAAACCCATTGCATCAAAAACGATGCTTGGCGATGACGACAGGCAGGAAGAATATCTGATGCTGCGGCTGCGCCTTGCGGAGGGCATACGATTTGAAGACTATCAAAAGCGCTTTCACACCGATTTTCTCACCACTTTCGCGCACGCTGTCGCGCAAATGCAGGCGGCTGGGTTGATCGAAACAAATGCAAAAGGCATTCGGCCAACGCTCAAGGGCTTTGACCTGCAAAATACGCTGATCGGCGAATTCTTAAAAAAACGATAAATATCAGACGAGAGTCTTGACTTTGCAGACAATAAGTGCTACTTTTATACCATGGCATTAGCACTCGACAAAGCTGAGTGCTAACAACAGGAGAGGAGGGAAGGCCGATGGATTTAAGCGAGCGTAAGCTCTGTATATTAAAAGCCGTCATCGATGACTATATCATGACCGGTCTTCCGATCGGGTCACGCACGATTGCCAAAAGGCACGGGCTTGAGCTCTCTTCCGCGACAATTCGCAACGAGATGGCCGACCTAGAGGAGCTTGGTTTTTTGGAGCAGCCGCATACATCGGCCGGACGGATACCGTCTCAAAAAGCGTACAGGTTTTATGTGGATCGCTTGATGAAGGTTGTCAAGCTCAATCGTTCAGAAGCCGAGAATATCAAACGTTATTTTGAGGAGAAGATGTCCGAGGTAGGGCAGGTGATGGAAAAAGCAGCACAGGTGTTGTCGGAAACGACACATCACATTTCGATGGTGCTGCGGCCTCAGATGAAAAAGTCACTGATCAAAAGGATTCAGCTTGTCAAAATAACCGAGCGCAAGGCGATACTGCTGGTGGTGACAAGCGCGGGGCTCGTGACCGATGCCGTCATTGTGGTACCGAGCGGGCTCTCGTCAGAGCATCTTGAGATGATCGCCTCGATGCTGACCGAAAAGCTTGCGTCCAAAACGCTGGAAGAGGCTGAGCGCGATTTCAAATCGTGGCTGCGTGAAAGCATACATGAAAGCGGCGATTTTGTGTCCGATATACTCTCCGCGATCGAGACGAGCGTTGAGCCCCAGGGTGAAAAGGGAATCGTGCTTGGCGGCACACAGAACATCATCGATTACCCGGGCTATATGAGCGTTGAGAAGGCCAAAGATTTTATATCGGTGCTCCAGACAAAAGAGATGCTTTACGACATGATGAAGAAAGCCACACAGCTCGAGTTTTCTGTTACCATCGGACAGGAGAACCCTGTCAAGGAGCTGTATGATTTAAGCGTCGTTACGGCGACGTACAAGATTGGCGGTAAATCACTGGGCTCATTCGGCGTGATCGGCCCCACAAGGATGGATTACGCAAAAGTGGTTTCGATATTGGGATATGTGAGCCAGAGCCTTAACAGCATACTCTCAAGCTTCATCGAGTCGGAAGAATAGAAGGGGGGAAGGCACGACATGGACATAAAAGAAAACGGCGGCGCGATCAATAACGATGGCAATGCAGCAAAAACAGAAAAAGCAAAGCAGAACGAAGAGAAAGATGATATGCAGTCTCTGATGAATGCGCTTGCGGATGCCTGCGGTGAGCGGGACGATTTTAAAGATAAATACCAGCGCACATTCAGCGAATTCAATAATTACAAGAAGCGTATGCTCGCTTCGCAAGCTGAGGCGTTCAAGGACGGCCAATGTGATGTGATCGAGAAGATGCTTCCGGTGCTCGACAGCTTCTCATGCGCCTTTGAGCATGTGGAGGAACAGAGTGAAGATGACGCGCTCACGCAGGGATTTGCAATGGTCTGCCGTCAATTGAGAGAGGCGCTTGAAAAGCTGGGCGTCAAAGAGATTGACGCAGCCGGTGCGGTGTTTGATCCCAATCTGCATCAGGCTGTGCAGATGGTTGAGCCTCAAGGTGATGAAGCACAGGGCACCATCGCGACTGTGCTGCAAAAAGGCTATATGCTGGGTGAGAGAGTTTTGCGCCACAGCATGGTTACCGTAAACAAATAATATATTTTCACATAGGGAGGGAATAAGGCAATGGGCAAAATAATCGGAATTGATTTGGGAACAACAAATTCATGCGTGGCGGTGATGGAAGGCGGCGAGCCGACCGTTATTGTTAACGCGGAAGGCAGCAGGACAACGCCGTCCGTTGTCGCTTTTTCCAATACAGGCGAGCGGCTGGTGGGTAAGGTGGCCAAAAATCAGGCCATCACAAACCCCGATAAAACGATCAGCTCAATCAAAAGGGACATGGGCACCGACAGGAAAGTGACGATCGATGGCAAAGGCTATTCGCCTCAGGAAATATCCGCGATGATACTGCAAAAGCTCAAAAGCGACGCGGAGGCTTATCTTGGACAGTCGGTGACGGATGCCGTCATCACGGTTCCGGCCTACTTTACCGACAGCCAGCGTCAGGCAACCAAAGACGCGGGCCGTATCGCGGGGCTGAATGTACAGCGCATCATCAATGAGCCGACAGCGGCGGCGCTTGCATACGGCATGGATAAGGAGCAAGATCAGAAAATACTCGTCTTTGACCTCGGCGGCGGTACGTTTGACGTATCGATACTGGAAATCGGCGATGGTGTATTCGAGGTTCTCGCAACCAACGGCAACAACCGTCTTGGCGGCGATGACTTTGACCAAAAGGTGATGGATTACATCGTTTCGGAATTCAAGCAGTCGCAGGGCGTTGATCTATCAAAAGACAAAATGGCCATGCAGCGCATTAAGGAAGCGGCGGAAAAGGCCAAGGTTGAGCTCTCGGGCGTGCTGCAGGCCAGCATCAACCTGCCGTTTATCACGGCAGATGCATCCGGCCCCAAGCATCTTGACTTAACGCTTTCGAGAGCCAAGTTTAATGAGCTGACGGCTGATCTTGTGGAAAAGACGGCTGTGCCGCTGCGCAAGGCGCTCGATGATGCGAAAATTAAAACGTCGGATCTCTCGCGCGTGATACTTGTGGGTGGCTCAACGCGTATACCGGCCGTTCAGGATAAGGTCAAGGAGATCACGGGCAAAGACCCATATAAGGGCATCAATCCGGACGAGTGCGTGGCCGTTGGTGCCGCCATACAGGCGGGCGTAATCGGCGGCGAGGTCAACGATATCGTGCTGCTCGACGTTACACCGCTTTCGCTTGGCATTGAGACATTGGGCGGCGTGTGCACCCGGTTGATCGAACGCAACACCACCATACCCACAAAAAAGAGCCAAGTGTTCTCGACAGCGGCGGACGGCCAGACGAGCGTGGAGATACACGTGCTTCAAGGCGAGCGCGAAATGGCCGCGCACAACAAGACGCTCGGTCGCTTTAACCTAACGGGTATTCCACCGGCGCCCAGAGGCGTGCCGCAGATCGAGGTTTCGTTCGATATCGATGCGAACGGCATCGTGCACGTTTCCGCAAAGGATCTTGGCACAGGCAACGAGCAAAAAGTCACAATTACCGCTTCGACGAATATGTCTAAAGAAGACATCGATAAAGCGGTCAAGGATGCGGAGAAGTTTGCCGAGGAAGACAAAAAAGAAAAAGAAAGAGTTGAGATCAGAAACAATGCCGACTCGCTCGTTTTCCAGACGGAAAAAACGCTTAAAGATCTGGGAGACAAGGTGAGCAGCGAGGACAAGGGCAAGATAGAAGCCGAGATAACAAGCGTCAAATCAGCGCTTGCCGGTACCGATCACGATGCCATCAAAGCGGCGGCTGATCAGCTTTCGCAGGTTTCCTACGATGTATTCGGCAAGGTGTATCAGGCGGCGCAGCCGGCCCTCAGGACGCTTCGCAAGCACCGCCGGAGGACGATGTCGTCGATGCGGATTATGAAGTTGTCGATGATAAAAAAGATAAATAGATAAATCGTTCAAAACAGCAGGCAGAAAAGCCAGAGCAGAAACGCTTTGGCTTTTCGGATGTCTGCCATTTGCAGGGGCAATCATTTTGTTGAGGCGGTGTATGAAAAGTTGGCGGATAAACGTGACTATTATGAGGTGCTCGGTGTCGGCAAGAATGCCAGCGCCGAGGAAATAAAAAAAGCCTACCGGAGGCTAGCCAAGCAATACCATCCGGATGTCAATGAGCATAAAGAGGATGCTGCCGAAAAGTTCAAAGAAGCGAGCGAGGCGTACGGCGTTCTATCCGATTCTCAAAAGCGTCAGCAATACGACAGCTTCGGTCATGCGGCGTTCGAGAACGGCGGACACGGCGGCTTTGGCGGATTTGAAGATTTTATGGGCGGCTTTGGCGATATATTCGAATCGTTCTTCGGCGGATCACGCTCATCACGTCGCAATGGGCCTCTGCGCGGGCCGGATCTGCGCGTGGAGCTCAAAATTGCGTTTGAAGATGCCGCTTTTGGTGTTAAAAAAGAAGTAAGGCTTCATAAGGATGCCACATGTGACGCATGCGCGGGCAGCGGCGCACGTGCGGGCACTTCGCCCAAAACGTGTACGACCTGCGGCGGCGCAGGTCAAATCAGGCAGCAGCGCAACACGGCGTTTGGCAGCTTTGTCAATGTGGTGGATTGTCCTGACTGCGGCGGCAGAGGCCAGATCAATAAGGATCCATGCCCCGAGTGCAATGGGCGCGGGACAACAGCCAGACAAAAAACGATCAGCGTCAATATACCGGCAGGCATTGATGACGGCCAGATCATGACGGTGCGGGGAGAAGGCGGAGCAGGGCAGCGCGGCGGGCCGCCTGGTGATTTGCAAATCTATATCAGCATAACGCCGCATAAGTATTTTAAGCGGGAGGGCTATGATCTGATCATCGATATGCCCGTTTCATTCGCGGATGCGGCGCTTGGCGCGGAGCTTACCGTGCCCACGCTTGAGGGGAAAGCCAAGTACAAGATGAGCGAGGGCACGCAGACGGGAACGGTTTTCCGGCTCAAAGATAAAGGTATACCACACTTGAATTCGCAAAGAAAGGGCAGCCTGTATGTGCGCGTCAAGGTGGAGGTGCCAAAGAAGCTAAGCGAAAAGCAAAAGACGCTGCTCAAAGAATTCAGCAAGCTTGACAAGAAAGAAAAAAGTTTTTTTGAAAGAGTTTTGGGAAAATGAACTGGAAACAGGTTTGTGTTAAGACGTCGGATAACATGTCGGATATCGTCTCCTCGGTGCTGCTTGATGCGGGCGCACACGGTGTCGAGATAGAAGGCGGTGAGATGCCCAAAGCCAGCGGTGACGAGATAAGCGCACCCGACTGTGATTGCGACGGCAATGCGACGGTAAAGGCATATTACGGCGAATACGATTTCGAGCGTGTCCAGGCTTATATCAAAGGGCGTATTGAAAGCCTGATACTGCTCGGCACACCCGAAGCCGCTGAGCTTGAATTCTCTGTCAATACCGTGGAGGATGCCGACTGGAATGAAAACTTCCGCAAGCATTTCACGGCTTTTCGCGCGGCAGGCCGCATTGTCGTGAAGCCCACGTGGGAGGATTATGACGCGGGGGAAGATGATATTGTCATCGAGATAGACCCCGGCATGGCATTTGGCTCCGGTGTGCACGAAACCACCCGCATGTGTCTGGAGCTTCTGCAAAAGCACATCAGACAAGGCGATGCTGTGATGGATGTGGGCTGCGGTTCGGGCATTTTAGGCATTGCCTCGGCAAAGCTGGGCGCATCGCGCGTGCTGGCGCTCGATTATGACAATGTCAGCGTACGCGTGGCACAAGACAACGCAGAAACCAACGGCACAAACACAGTGACAGTGCGCGAATCTGATCTGCTCGAACGCGCAAACGGCGGGCCGTATGATGTGGTTGTCGCCAATATTATCGCGGACATCATCGTTAAGCTGAATCCGGATGTGGGCGCGATGATGACACAGGGCGGTATTTATATCGTCTCGGGCATCATCAACGAGCGCCTGCCTGAGGTAGAGGCGTCTCTGCAAGAGAATGGGTTTGAGGTTATCGATACGCAGCATATGGGAGACTGGTGCGCGCTTGCGGCGGTGAACGCCGGTGCATAGGTTTTTTGCCGATAGTGTTTCGGAAAAGACGCTGATGATAGCAAGCGATGAGGCTAAACACATTAAAAACGCTTTGCGCATGCGCCAAGGAGACGAGTTGATCGCATTTGACGGCACTGGAACCGATTATCAATGTCGCATTGCGGATATCGGCGTGAGCGTTAAGGCCGATATTATAAGCCGCAAGCCGAATTGCTGCGAGCCTCAAATCCATGTGACGCTGTATCAAGCCTATCCCAAATCTGCCAAGATGGATGAGATCGTGCAAAAGGCAGTGGAGCTGGGCGCAGAGGCCATCGTACCCTTTATATCGGAAAGATGCGTTAAAAAGCCGGATGATGTGTCAAGATTGCGTCGCGTGGCGTTGGCTGCCGTCAAGCAGTGCGGACGCAGCGTATTGCCATCGGTTTCGGATATACTGACGATGAAAAACGTGCTGCCATTGATGCAAAAGCATCAAAAGCTGATCGTTTGCTGGGAGGAAGAGCGTGAGCATACGCTGAAACAAGCTCTTGCCGGACAAGCCTGTGATATCGGTATCGTGATTGGGCCTGAGGGCGGCTTCTGTGCGCATGAGGTGCAAAGCATGCGAAGCGCTGGCGGCGTAGCGGTCACGCTGGGGCCGCGTATACTGCGGACACAAACGGCTGGCATCGCTGTACTCGCGGCGGTCATGTATGATAAGGGACAAATGTGAAAAAGGTAGCTTTCGTCACGCTGGGCTGCAAAGTGAATACGTATGATTCCGCGTCGATGCAGACGCTTTTTTTGCAGCAAGGCTTTGAATTGGTTGAATTTGGACAGAAGGCCGACATTGTTGTGGTCAATACCTGCACCGTCACGGCGGCCGCCGATAAGAAGTCACGTGCGATGATTCGCCGTGCCGCAGAGACGGGTCGCGTGATTGTTGTGGGTTGTCTGGCCCAGCGCGCTGCGGATGCAGTGATGCAAATTGAAGGCGTGGGTGCTGTTATCGGTACAGATAAGCGAAGTCAGATCGTCGAAGTGGCCCAAAAGCTGTTTGACGGACAAACAGACATTGATTTGACGCGCTCGCTAGAGGGCTGCGGCTATGAGCCGCTGTATGCGGGCGGCACTGGCACACGAACACGCGGCATACTCAAAATACAAGAGGGCTGTGATTGCTTTTGCAGCTACTGCATCATACCCTATGTACGCGGGCGCTCACGCTCACGCCGCTTTGACGAGGTGATCGGTGAAGCGAGCGCAATGGCGAAAAACGGTACGAAAGAGATTGTACTGACAGGCATACACATTGCTTCATACAACGATGACGGCAAAAAGCTGGGTGATGTGATAGAAGCGCTTGGCGCGCTCGATGGTGTGCGCATACGTTTGGGTTCGCTGGAACCGGGCAGCATTGATTTTGTGGATCAAGCGGCCAAAGCGCACAATTTCTGTCCGCACTTTCATCTATCGCTGCAAAGCGGCAGCCCTGCTGTACTGCGGCGGATGAACCGCCCGTACACACCCGAGCAATACCTGCGTGACTTATCCATATTGCGTGACCGATTCGATAGTCCTGCCATCACCACCGATGTGATTGCGGGCTTCCCCGCAGAAACGGAGGAAGAGCATGCGCAGACGATGGCTTTCGTTGAAAAAGCGGCATTCGCACGGCTGCACGTGTTTCCGTTTTCGCCGCGTGAAGGCACAAAGGCGTACGGCATGGAGCCGCGTGTGCCAAAGCGCACTGTGAAAGCGCGCGCTGCGGAGCTGATTGCACTGGGCGACAGGCTTGAAAAGGCATACGTTCAAAGCCGTATCGGCAAAAAGGCACGTGTGCTGCTGGAGGAACCATCGGATGTTTTCGCCGGACTCAACGAAGGTTACTGCGAACGTTATGTGCGCATTGCCGTAAAAGCGGAAATCAACCAAATCAAAACGGTGACGGTTACGCAAGCAAGCAATGTCACCGCTTTTGGGATATCGGAAGGAGAAGAGTTATGAGCGACTGTTTATTCTGCAAAATCGTACAGGGATTGATACCCTGCGACAAGGTCTATGAAGACGAGAAGGTGCTTGCATTCAAAGACATCGTGCCAAAAGCGCCGGTGCATGTGTTGGTGATACCCAAAACCCATATGGCATCATTGGCCGAGGTGACCGATTTTGACACCATGGGCCATATAATACGTGTCATTAAAACAATATCAAATGAACTCGGGCTAAAAGACGGTTTCCGTGTCGTCGTCAATACTGGGCGGGATGGCGGACAGACAGTCGGGCATTTGCATTTTCATCTGCTTGGCGGGCGCGCTATGGGATGGCCGCCAGGTTAAGAATCTCATAAAGTGCGTTGATCGTAACAGGCTTTGCCGACACCTCGTCCGTTGTCTTACGCCTATGAAATGTATATCGTAATAAAAATGTAACCAACGGACAATGCGCGTATAGTATAATAGCATCACATGTACGGAGGTATCGAATGAGAGTAAAAAAAGCGGTGATACCGGCGGCTGGGCTTGGTACGCGGTTTCTGCCTGCCACAAAAGCGCAGCCCAAGGAAATGCTGCCCATCGTCGATAAGCCCACGATACAGTATATTGTTGAAGAGGCTATCAGCGCGGGTATCGAGAGCATACTGATCATCACCGGTCGCGGAAAGCGCAACATTGAGGATCATTTCGATAAATCATACGAGCTTGAATCCGAGCTTAAACGAAAAGGCGATACTTCTCTTCTCAGTATCGTGGAGGATATATCGCATCTCGTTAATGTGTTTTATGTGCGTCAGAAACTGCCAAGAGGGCTTGGACACGCCATCGGGTGTGCGCGTGATTTTGTAGGAAACGAGCCCTTTGCGGTGCTGCTGGGGGATGATATCGTGGTATCGCGGCAGCCTGCCATCGGTCAGTTGATGGATGTACACGAGAAATATGGCCAATCGGTTTTGGGCGTTCAGCCGGTATTGCACACGCAGGTTGACAAATACGGCATCGTATCGCCCGTGGTGGGCGCGCTGGAGCTGGGGCTGCATGCGGTGGCTGATCTTGTGGAAAAGCCGCCTGTCGCCAAAGCACCATCCAATCTCGCAATATTGGGGCGTTATATCATCACGCCTGAGATTTTTGATATTTTGTCGAATCAACAGCCGGGCAAAGACGCTGAGATACAGCTGACCGACGCGCTGTGCGTATTGAACAAAACACAGGGCATGTATGCTTATGAGTTCGAAGGCAAACGCTATGATGTGGGAGACAAGCTGGGCTTTTTGAAGGCCACCGTCGAGATGGCGTTGATGCGAGACGATTTGAGAAAGGATTTCAGTGAATATCTTTGCGGTATCACCGAGCGGCTAAAAAATGAGTGAAATCAGAGACATAAAACTTGCGGATAAAGGCGAGCAAAAAATACAGTGGGTCAAAGCCCATATGCCGGTATTGCGCGGGCTCGAAGAAAGCTTTGCTGACAAAAAGCCTTTTGCAGGCGTTAGGGTTTCGCTCTCGATTCATCTTGAAGCAAAAACGGCGTACCTTTGCCGTGTGTTGGCTGCCGGCGGCGCGCAGGTTGCCGCGACAGGCTCCAATCCGCTTTCCACACAGGACGATATTGCGGCTGCGCTCGTTTCCGGCGGCATTGAGGTTTTCGCGTGGCATGCGGCCACCGATGAGGAATACGACCGTCATATTTCAATGACGCTGGCGCACGAGCCGCATATTGTGCTGGATGATGGTGCCGACCTTTCTGAGGCGCTGCACACACGGGATGCTGCCAAAGCGGCAGATGTCATCGGCGCGTGTGAGGAAACAACCACAGGGCTGCTGCGTTTTCGCGCAAGGGAAAAGGCGGGAAGCCTCAAGTATCCGGTCATTGCTGTTAACGATGCGGATTGCAAGCATTTGTTCGACAACCGCTACGGCACCGGTCAATCGGTCTGGGACGGCATCATGCGCACGACCAATCTTGTTATCGCAGGCAAAACCGTTGTGGTTTCGGGTTATGGTTGGTGCGGCAAGGGCATCGCACTGCGCGCAAAGGGCTTGGGTGCACGTGTGATCATCACAGAGATCAACCCTGTACGCGCAATGGAAGCCGCGATGGACGGCCACAGCGTGATGCCGATGGACGATGCGGCGGTACAGGGCGATATATTTATCACTGTTTCGGGCTGCAGCGGCGTAATCGCACGCCGCCACTTTGAGCGTATGAAGGACGGCGCGATACTGAGCAATGCGGGGCATTTCAACGTCGAGATCGATATACCCGCTTTGGAAAGCATGGCAAGCAGGCAATACGAGGCACGCCACAATATAACAGCGTATGAAATAGGCGGCAAGACGCTCTATCTGCTCGCCGAAGGGCGGCTTGTCAATCTTGCGGCAGGAGACGGACATCCTGCCGAGATCATGGATTTAAGCTTTGCCATTCAGGCGCTCTCGCTTAAGTATCTGCTGCAAAATAAGGGTCGGCTGCAAAACAAGGTGCTCAGTGTGCCTCTGGAAATTGATCACCATGTTGCCTCGCTGGCGCTTGCGGCTATGGGCATACGTATTGACATACTGGATGAGATGCAGAAAAACTATATGTTCGGTGAGCAGCCATGAGCATACGCATCGACAATGGCTATATCATCACGGCGGATAAGCAGGACAGATGCATGGATGGGTGCGTGATCACCGACGGCGGCATCATCGTATACGCAGGGCCGTGTGAATACGCGCCGGATATGCCCGTTGACCGAACGATAAACGCCAAAGGCGGTATCATTGCGCCCGGCTTTGTCAACACGCATACGCATATTCCGATGAATCTGCTGCGCGGCTATGCGGACGATCTACCGCTGCAAAAATGGCTCAGCGATAAGATATGGCCCGCTGAGGACAAGCTTGACGAGGACGCGGTTTATTGGGGGAGCATGCTGGCTATCGCCGAAATGGCGGCGGGCGGCATCACCTGCTTTTCGGATATGTACAATTTTATGCCGCAGATTGCCAAGGCGGCGCACGATGCGGGTATGCGCGCACTGATTGCCACCGGTGTTATTGATGTTGACGGGCGCGGCGAGGAGCGGCTTAAACAAGCCGAAGAATTCTTTGATGTTGTTAATGATTACCCGCTTGTGAGTGCGGCCATAGGGCCTCATGCCGAATACACGGTCAGTCCCGATTTGTTCAAAAAGGTACGCGATCTGGCTCAGAGTCTGGACGCACGGATACACATACACATATCGGAAACACGCAGTGAGCATGAAGCATGCATACAAAGGCACGGTAAAACGCCGATTGGTCTGCTCGATAGTCTTGGTCTGCTCGAGCTGCCTGTGATGGCTGCACATTGCGTGTGGCTCTCCGATGCGGACATGGCTTTGATGGCGCAAAAGGGCGCACATGTGCTCTCTTGCCCGGGCAGCAATTTGAAGCTTGGCAGCGGCATCGCACGCGTCGCAGCCATGCTCAGAAACGGCGTCAATGTCAGCTGCGCGACAGACGGGGCAGCAAGCAACAACAATCTCTCGATGATGGAGGAGATGACGCTGATCGCACTGCTGCAAAAGGGCACGGAGCTTGACCCGTCGCTGATACCCGCTAAAGAGGCTGTGCGCATCGCCACGATAAACGGCGCAAAGGCTTTGGGGCTTAGCGGCATAACCGGCAGCATAGAGGCAGGCAAACAGGCCGATATCATCGTGATCGATACCAGCGGGCCGCGTTATTACCCGCGCACGAGCCTGATCAATCATATGGTCTACAGCGGCAGTGATGCGGATGTCAGGCTCACAATGGTAGACGGGAAAATTATATACGAAGACGGTCGGATTTTATTTGGGGAGATGGACGAAATAAAGGCGAAGGCGGCGCAGTATGCAGCGAAGCTGATCGCCCGATAAAAGGGGTTTTGGGTGAAGAACTTTATCTTTTTGGTTATAATGCTGCTGTGTGCAGGCCTGCTTGTCAGCTGCGCACCACCCGCACAAGAGCCGGACTCACCAAGTGATTCAGCGTTTGGCGGCGTCTTTATTGATGATGCGCATATCAATCTTAAAGACATTAGCATCAATAAGGTGCAGGGTGAAACGGTTGTGACGCTGTCGCTGCTTTCAGGCAGCCGCATTGCCAATTATCCGGAAACAAAGCTCTCTCAGATGCCGGAGTTTGAGATTACTAAGCTCGATCAGCCGCAGCGCATAAAAATCACGCTGCGTGGCATCAGCTTTTGGGATTATGAACCAAAAAGCACATGGGCGCTTTCTGATTTTGTTGTCGGGCTGTTCCACGAAGCCCCGGCAGACGATGATTCATTGATCGTTTACATACAGCTGACAAGAGATGCGAGCTTTACTTGGATTGAAAGCGATGGCAATCTGATACTGCGCATCACACCCTTGGACGAAAATGAGGGCTTGTCGTATTTTTGCGTTGCCAATGCTTTTTTAGAGCACCAGGAAGGGCGTTGGCCAAATGACATTGATATGCAGCCCGTATTGTGTTCTGACAGGCAGAACAAGCTGCTGATATCGGCGCCGTTTGGTACCCGCGAAGAAGCACTGGACTACAAAGAAAATATGTCTGCGTTGCTTTCTTCAGCTTTGCCCGATAAAGAAATACATGTTATTTCGCTGCAATCGGGCGCACTGCCCGAATATGCAACTGATACAGACTTTGCGCTGCTCGAAGGACGGCAGATCGTACAAAAAGACGGCTTCGTGACAAGAACACCGCTGCTGCTGCAAAACGGCAAATATCTGGACACAGCGCCTGACGGGCGCATCGCGTTTTCGCGCAGCTATAAGCCCGAAAAGCCTGCTGTTGACCAAGATCGTTATCTCTTATCCGAAAGATTATGGATACGGGATGCAAACTCTCGCATGCAAAGCGTGAATATACCACCTTTTTTCTCGATCAGCAAAGCGGCTTTTTCGCCGGACGGCCGGTATATAGCTGTGCTTGACGTATCCATTGAGAACCGCGTGTTATACGTGTACGACTTTGATACACAGGCTATCTATAACGTCAGTGAGGAGGGCTTTGGCAGCCGCGTTTCCTCATTCGCATGGTCGGATACAACGCTCTATGCTGTCACTTCTGACAACACGCCACGATTGATGACATTTTCCATCGATCCTGATGACGGTGTATGCGTCACAGAAGAAGGAAAGCTCATCGGTGACGGCAATATAGTGATATCGGAGGGCATTGTTTATGTAACGGACAGCACCGACGGCTTTGTTTATCGAATCGGCAAAACGCGTCGCAAGCTGACAAGCGGCAGCGATTTGCGCATATCGCCGGACGGAAAAACGCTGCTTGTATTCGATACGAATGAATCGCAGAGCGAGCAGCTATTGACGAGCCTTAAGCTGTATGATATAGAAACAGGAGAGGAAACGCTGATCGTCCAAGATGAGCAGGTATTGTTCTTTGACTTCTCACAAAGCGGCGGTAAGGTTTATTATACAGCCGCAGCACATGAGAACGATGATTTTCCGTATACGCTCTTTATGTACGATTTGCTCAGCGGAGCAGCAACGCAGGAGGCCATGTGCAGTACCGCTTGGTTCGTGCATGCGGACGCGCCCGCAACGTTGTATTTTATCGATTATGTGCAAGATGGTACCGAAAGCGGTTTTTTTGCCACATTTACGTATATGATCAGCAACTGATTCAATAAGGAGGACATATGCAGGTTCCCGTATCCGAAGTGGAGAAAATCGCGATGCTTTCGCGGTTGAGCTTTAAGGAAGATGAAATCAAACAGTATCAGATGCACCTTGAAGCCATATTACAGACAGCGCAACGCTTATCGCAGCTTGATACACAAAATGTGCCGCCAACGGCGCATATACAGGGTATAGAAAATGTGCTGAGGGATGATTGTCCAAAGCCAAGTATGGACAATGCGCTGCTCACGCGCGGTGCGCCCGAAAGTGACAACGGGTGCTTTATTGTGCCCAAAGTGGTGGAGTGAGGTGACACATTGAAATTATATGAGCTGAATTTAAAACAGGCCATGGATAAGCTTGCAAGCAAAGAGATCAGCGCGCGTGAACTGACTGATGCGCTGCTTTGCCGTATCAATGAGAAAGAACCGGCCTTGCATGCGCTGAATACCGTATGTGCCGATTCGGCGCTGGAAATGGCTGCGCAGGCGGATGAGCGCCGCTTTAAAGGCTGCGCCAAAAGCGCCTTTGACGGCATTGCTGCCATCGTCAAGGATAATATCTGCACCAAAGGTATAAAGACGACCTGCTCGTCAAAAATGCTGCAAAACTTTGTACCGCCGTATGACGCACATGTGATCGACCGTTTTAATTCGCTTGGCATCATCACGCTCGCAAAGTCCAATCTTGACGAATTCGCGATGGGCTCGTCGACGGAGAACAGCGCGTTTGGTGCCAGCTCCAATCCGTGGGATTTGGGCTGCGTGCCCGGCGGCTCGTCGGGCGGCAGTGCGGCAGCTGTATCGTCTGGCATGACGCCGCTTGCGCTCGGGTCGGATACAGGCGGCAGTATACGCCAGCCTGCCTCTTACTGCGGTGTTGTGGGTTTAAAGCCCACCTATGGTATCGTATCACGCTTCGGGCTTGTGGCATTCGCGTCATCGCTCGATCAGATCGGGCCGTTTACACGTTCCGTGGAAGACGCGGCCCTTGCTCTCAACATACTCTGCGGGCATGACAGACGAGATTCCACATCGATTGATATGACGTATCCGGACTATACGCAGGGCATAAAAGACGGCATAAAGGGCATGAAGATCGGCCTGCCGAACGAGTATTTTGGACAAGGGCTTGATCCGCAGGTGAAAGAATCGATTGAGCGCTGCGTGGCATCGCTGGAGGGCTTGGGCGCACATGTTGAATCCACCTCGCTGCCCACATTCGACCATGCGCTGTCCGTTTACTATATCATATCGTCCGCCGAAGCCACGTCCAATCTGTCACGATATGACGGTGTGAAGTACGGCCACCGTGCCGCTGATTTTGACGGCATTGTGGATATGTATATCAAAACACGCAATGAGGGCTTTGGCGATGAGGTCAAGCGGCGCATGATGCTGGGCAACTATGTGCTCAGCAGCGGCTATTACGATGCTTACTATCTAAAAGCGTTAAAAGTGCGCACGCTGATCAAACGCGACTTTGATGCGTTGTTTGAGAAATACGACTGCATACTCTCGCCGACGGCACCCACACCCGCATTCTGCACCGGCACAAAGAGTGATCCGCTTTCGATGTATTTGACGGATATCTACACGGTGCCTGTCAATATCGCGGGTTTGACGGCTGTTTCGCTTCCATGCGGCCTGAGCACGGACGGTTTGCCGATCGGTGTACAGGTGATTGCCAAACCGCTTGATGAAGCCACGATGCTGCGCGCGGCTTGGGCGCTCGAGCAGGCGCTTGTGCCCATCGGGAGCCCCACATTTGCAGGAGGTGCCAAATGACATACGAAACGGTTATCGGCCTAGAAGTGCATGTGGAGCTTGCGACGCAGACCAAAATATTCTGCGGCTGTATCAACAAATTCGGTGGTGCGCCCAACACGCACTGCTGTCCCGTTTGCATCGGCATGCCGGGCGTGCTGCCCGTGCTCAATGAAAAGGTGGTCGAATACGCAGCACTGGCCGGCCTTGCGACCAACTGCAAAATCGCCAACTTCTCCAAGATGGACAGAAAGGGCTATTACTACCCCGATCTGCCCAAGGCGTATCAGATATCTCAGTTTGATCTGCCAATCTGCAAAGACGGCTACGTGGATATCAAGTACAGCGGCGGTGAAAAACGCATACGCTTAACGCGCATCCATATGGAAGAGGATGCGGGCAAGCTGCTGCATGAGAACGGAGCGGGCACAGCTGTCGATTACAACCGCTGCGGTGTGCCGCTGATCGAAATTGTCACCGAGCCGGATATGCGCAGTGCCGAGGAAGCGCGCGCCTTTCTGGAAACGCTCAAAAGCATATTGAAATACACAGGCGTCTCCGACTGCAAGATGCAGGAGGGTTCGCTGCGCTGCGATGTCAATATATCGGTGCGCGAATCGGGCAGCGATACGCTGGGCACACGCACGGAAATGAAGAATCTGAACAGCTTTTCGGCCGTATACCGTGCGATAGAAGCGGAAAGCGCGCGTCAGATCGCATTAATTGAAGACGGCGGAGTTGTGCGGCAGGAAACACGGCGTTTTGACGATGTGCGCGGCAAAAGCGTTGCGATGCGCGGCAAGGAAGAGGCGCACGATTACCGCTATTTCCCCGATCCGGATCTTGTACCCGTGACGCTGACGGACGAAAAAATCCGTCAACTGCAAGAAAGCCTGCCGGAGCTGCCCGTCGATAAGAAAAAACGATATGTCGAAGAGCTTTCATTGTCGGAATACGATTCGGGCGTGCTGACTTCTGAGTACGATATCGCTGCATTTTTCGAAGCATGCGTTGAACTTTATAACGAGCCGAAAAAGGTGTGCAATCTGATCACATCCGATTGGCTGCGTCTGCTCAACGAGGGCAGCATCGCGCCTGAAGACAATCCGATCAGCGCAGAGCATCTGGTTTCGGTTCTTTCGCTTGTGGACAGCGGACAAGTCAACATCACGGTAGCCAAAACCGTATTTGAGGAGGCTTTCCGCACCGGTGAGGATCCAAAAGCCATTGTGGAACGCAAAGGGCTTGCGCAAATCAGCGACGCGGACGAGCTGCGTGCCATGCTGCGCGATATCATTGCCAAAAATCCCGGCCCTGTTGCGGATTACAAGGGCGGCAAGCAAAAGGCACTGACGTTCTTTGTCGGGCAAGTGATGAAAGCCACGCGCGGGCAGGCGAATCCGCAGATGGTTAATGAACTGGCGTGTGAGGAGCTAGATAAAGCATAGCAAACGCTTCTTAGCGGCCATGTCTGCGATCAGCGCACGCATGGCCGTTTTTTTAGAGCAATACATACAGAAAAACGGAATAAATCGAAGCATTTTTAAGAAAAACGCTTATTATTTTCGTTTTGATGTGCTATAATCAAAATCTATGCGGATAGATTTGATTTGCCGCAAATAGCCAAAGAGAAGGCAGGATAACAACTTGCAGAGCATGACGGGCTTTGGACGCGCCGAGACCGAGGATCAAGGCAGAAAACTGACTGTGGAGATAAAATCGGTCAACCATCGCTTTTTAGACATCAATATCCGTATACCGCGCACGCTCGGGTTTGCCGAAGAGCGCGTGCGTAAAACCATCAAGAGCCAACTTGGACGCGGTCGTGTGGACGTTTTCATAAACTATTCGGCTGCGGACGGTGAAGCCAAAAAGGTTGTCGCAGATATCAGCCTGATGCGTGCGTATATCGAAGCGGCCAGAGAGGCCGCCGCGCAAACGGGCATCGCTGATGATGTCGCACTTTCGCACATGATACGCGTGCCGGAAATTATATCGATAGAGGAAGCGCCCGAAGATGAGGAAAAACTCAGTGCGCTTGTCGGTGATACCGTGGGCTCTGCGCTAGAATCACTGGTGAAAATGCGGACAACAGAGGGCGCGGAATTAAAGGAAAGCATCAATACATATATCGATGCGCTGCAAAATGCTTGCGGCCGTATCGAGCAAAGAAGGGCATCGATTGCCGGAGAATATGCAAACAAGCTGCGTTTGCGTATCGCGGAGCTTATTGCCGATACAAAGATTGACGAGACGCGCTTTGCCACTGAAGTCGCGCTGATGGCAGACCGCGCCGATATCACGGAGGAGATCGTGCGCCTTCATGCGCATTTTGGACAGATCAAAGCCACATTGAAAAGCGGCGAGGCTTCTGGCAGAAAACTGGATTTTTTGGTGCAGGAGCTTAACAGAGAGTTCAACACCATCGGCTCAAAATCGCAGGACAGCGAGCTTGTCAGCGTGGTGATAGAAGCCAAAAGCCTGGTCGAAAAAATACGCGAACAGGTTCAGAATATTGAATAACGCAATGGAGGAACATAGATGGCCATCAAGCTGATCAACATTGGATTTGGCAATATCGTTTCGGCCAACAGGCTGATCGCGATTGTCAGTCCCGAATCCGCGCCCATCAAGCGCATCATACAGGAGGCGCGCCAAAAAGGGAATCTTGTGGATGCCACATACGGCAGACGTACACGCGCGGTGATTATCACCGACAGTGATCATGTGATACTCTCAGCTGTGCAGCCAGAGACCGTGGCAAACCGCTTGTCCGATAAGGACGATGAATCAGAGGATTAACGCATGCGCAAAGGATTGCTGATCGTGCTTTCCGGCCCTTCGGGAACCGGCAAGGGAACGGTATGCAAAGCACTTCTGAAAAAGAGGCCGGATATCAAGCTTTCGGTATCCTGCACCACGCGCGCACCTCGTGCCGGTGAGCAGCATGGCAAGAGCTACTTTTTTATAAGCCGTGATGAGTTCGATTCAATGATAGGGCGCGACGAATTTTTGGAGTATGCGGGTGTGTTTGACAATCGGTACGGTACGCCCAAACGTTTTGTTGAGCAGACAATAGAAGACGGACTGCATGTGCTGCTCGAAATTGATGTGCAAGGTGCGCTCAATGTGATGCAAAAATGCCCTGAAGGCGTTTACATCTTTCTGGTACCGCCCTCGCTCAGTGAGCTGGAAAACCGTATCCGCAGCCGCGCGACCGAATCGGAAGCGCAGATCATATCGCGGCTCGGCAAGGCGCGGGATGAGATGGCGCACATGGATAAATACGGCTACGTCATCATCAACGATAAGATTGACAGCGTGGTCGAGGGCATAGAATGCATATTGAAGTCGGAAACGATGCGCACATCGCGCAACGAAGACATGATGATATCAGATTAAAGGAGAATAAAAATATGATGTACCCGGGAATCAGTGACTTAAAAGAAAAGGCAGACTGCCGTTATACATTGGTGGTGGAATCCGCAAAAAGAGCCAGACAGCTGGTGGACGGCGCGGAGCCGCTGACGGACAAATATGAGCAGAATCCAGTTTCTCAGGCTGCCAAAGAGATCTATCAGGATAAAATCACATACATCACACCGGAGGAAGAATAGCCCTTATGCCGCTCTGTGTTGTTGTCGGTGTATCGGGCGGTATTGCGGCGTATAAAGCGGCGTATCTTGTCAGTGCACTGAAAAAACGGCATTGTGATGTGCATGTGATGATGACAAAAAACGCGCATCAGTTTATCGGTGCGCTCACGCTCGAGACGCTGAGCGGCAATGAAGTGCTGACCGATTCGTTCGACAGAAAAGACGAATATGATGTGGCGCATGTATCGCTTGCCAAAAAGGCGGATGTGATCATCATTGCACCCGCAACGGCCGATCTGATCGCCAAAGCAGCTCAGGGCATAGCAGACGATATGCTGACCACCACGCTGCTGGCCGCCTCGTGTCCCGTTGTATTTGCGCCTGCGATGAATGTGCAGATGCTGCGCGATATGGCGACACAGCACAACATTGAGCAGTTGATCAGGCGCGGCTATCATGTGATGGGCACCAATGAAGGTCTGCTTGCTTGCGGTGATGAAGGCGCGGGGAGGATGAAGGAGCCGGAGGAGATCATCGCCTATATGGACGATGTGCTGATAAAGCTGCGCGATATGCATGGCGTTCGCATGCTGATTTCTGCAGGCCCCACGCACGAGATGATCGATCCGGTACGTTACCTGTCCAACCGCTCGTCCGGTAAAATGGGCTATGCGGTCGCTGAAGCCGCGATAAGGCGCGGCGCTGATGTAACGCTGGTCACAGGACCGGTATCACTTGAGCCGCCAATGGGTGCGCGTGTGGTGCGTGTGGTCTCGGCGGCACAAATGGCACAACAGATGCAAGAACTTGCCGACTCAGCCGATATCATCGTGATGGCTGCCGCGGTTGCCGACTATACGCCCAAAACGATCAGTGCACATAAAATCAAAAAGGGTGAAGACATAAGCATTGAGCTTGTTCGCACAAAGGACATACTGCAAACACTCGGACAACATAAGAGGCAGGGCCAACTGCTTGCAGGGTTCGCTGCCGAAACGCAGGATTTTGAAATAAACGCCCAAAGCAAGCTGAAAAACAAAAACCTAGATGTCATCGCTCTCAATGATGTCTCGCGGCAGGGCGAGGGCTTTGGCGCTGACCATAACAATATCAAACTTATCTTTAATGACGGGCGCGTGAGCGACCTTGGCAGTGATGAGAAGATCGTGCTGGCCCGTCAGATAGTCGATGCGCTTTTTGCGCAGTACCGTCTCATCCATGCAGGATAACGCCATGTATGCCAGCGTCATCGTTGACATCACACATTCACAGGTGGATAAAGTATTCGAATATGCTGTGCCGGACGGCCTTTGCCTCGGCATTGGCTATCGCGTCCGCGTACCCTTCGGCAAGGGCAATGCCATGCGCGAGGGCTATGTGATTGGATTGAGCACAAAAAGCACGTATGAAGGGGACGGCATCAAGGCCATAGCCGGCGTGCTGTCCGATTTTGCCGCGCTGACTGAAGGTCAAATCAGGCTTGCCGCGATGATGCGGCGCTATTACCATACCACGCTCGCCACGGCGCTTCGATTGATGTTTCCGTCAGAAATGCGCGGCGGGCGCGTGGGGGACAAGCATCGGCGTGAACTGGTGTTTTCGCTTTCCGACACTGCCTACCAACAGGCGCTAACCTCACTTTATACCAAGGACGGTAAGCCAAAAGCCGCCAAACAGATACGCGTGCTCCAATATCTACATCAGAATAATCGCGTTACCACGCAAGCGTTGGAACGTGCGATACCCTCCAGCGCTTCAGCCAGAGACGCGCTCGTCCAAAAAGGGCTGCTTGAGCTGCAAACCGTGGAGACACTGCGCCGCCCGCGAAAAACCGAGCTTTCTGCGCAGGATTTTACGCTCGTGCCGGATCAGCTGGGTGCCGTACAGACAATACTGTCCGCGCCGGGCAAATATCTGCTGCATGGCGTCACTGGCAGCGGCAAAACCGAGGTGTATATCAGCATCGTGCGCGATTGCCTAAAGCGCGGCAAAAGCGCCATTGTACTTGTGCCCGAAATTGCGCTGACGCCGCAGCTTGTGGCAATGTTTGAGCGGCGCATCGGTCAACAGATCGCGGTGTATCATTCCACGCTGACGGCGGGTGAGCGCTATGATGAGTGGAAACGGATGGCCACGAGAGATGCAAAGGTCGTCATCGGGGCGCGTTCGGCCATATTTGCGCCGTTGCGCGATATCGGTGCGATTATCATCGATGAAGAGCACGAGACAAGCTATAAATCGGAAGTGCACCCCAAATACACCGCGCATGAGATCGCACGCATGCGTGCCAACATCGAGAACGCTTCGCTCGTTCTGGCATCTGCCACACCATCGGTGGAAAGCTATATCAAAGCCAAGAATGGTATATACCACTTGATCGAGATGCCCAACAGGCTGTTCGGTCTCAAGCTGCCGCAGGTTTTGGTGGCGGATATGCGCGACGAGGTTGTACGCGGCAACAGAACCATTTTCTCAGGACTTTTGTATAATGAAATGGATGATGCATTGACACAGGGACGGCAGGTGATGCTTTTTTTAAACCGTCGCGGATATGCAAATTTCGTGATGTGCCGTGCGTGCGGCTATGTTGAATTTTGCGACAACTGCGAAGTGACTATGACCTACCACGCGAGCAAAAGCGCGCTGCTATGCCATTATTGCGGGCGCAAACGTGTCTTGCGCGCTGAGTGCCCGCAATGTCAAAAGCCGTATTTAAAGCATTATGGCGTGGGTACGCAGCAGGTGGAGGAGCAGACAAAGCTGCGCTTCCCCAAAGCACGCATACTGCGCATGGATCTTGACACCACGCGCGGCAAGGATGCGCATCAGCAGATATACGAACAGTTTCGTGACGGCAGCGCCGATATATTGATCGGCACACAGATGATTGCAAAGGGTCTGGACTTTTCACGCGTATCACTTGTGGGTGTGGTCGCCGCGGATCATTCGCTGTTTATCCCCGATTACCGCAGCCCTGAAAAAACGTTCTCGCTGCTCGAGCAGGTGGCAGGACGCGCAGGCCGCAAGGATCCCGGTAAAGTGGTGGTACAGACATTCTGTCCCGATCATTACGCCATCACGTATGCACAGCAGCACGATTACAAGGGCTTTTTTGAAAAAGAGATGCATGTGCGGCGTGAGGCGCTGCTGCCGCCATACTCGGTGTTCATACGCTTTTTGTTTTCGGGCAGAAGCGAGGCTGCCGTATCCGCGGCTTGTATGGATTTCGCAAACGGCTTTCAGGAGGCATTTGCGGATGTGTTTGATAAGCTTCTGCTGTTTGACGCGTGTGAAGCGCCAGTTAAAAAAATAGAAGGGCGCGTACGCTGGCAGGTGCTGATCAAAGCACTCAACGACAGCGCTCTTGCACAGCTTAAAAAAAGAATATATAGTTATACTGATACGAAAACATACAAGGATTGCGTTTTTGGTATGGAGATCAATCCGCTGAGCATGATATGAAGGGGAGAGGACATAATGGCGATTAGAGACATTGTGACAGGAGAGGGCAACGAAGCGCTGCGCAAGGTATCGCGCGAAGTGAAAATCATCAACAAGCATATACTCACCTTGCTGGACGATATGAAGGAAACGCTGAAAATAGAAGAAGGCGTTGGGCTGGCAGCACCGCAGGTGGGCGTGCTTCGGCGCATCGCTATCGTTGAATATGATGACAAATACTATGAGTTGATCAATCCCAAAATACTCAAAGCTTCAGGTGAAGAGATTGAGGAAGAGGGCTGTTTGTCTGTCGTTGGTGTCAGAGGGCTTGTCAAAAGGCCGCAGACGGTAACGGTTTGCTATCTTGATCGAAAAGGCAAGCGACATAAAATAGAAGTAACCGACATTATGGCGCGCGTATTTTGTCACGAGATCGATCATCTGGACGGTGTGCTTTTTGTTGACAAAATGATCAGGGAGACGCAATGAGAATCGTTTTTATGGGAACGCCCGAATTTGCCGTGCCCAGCCTGAAAAAACTCGTCAGCGACGGCTGCGCTATCGCGGCCGTTATTCCGCAGCCCGACAGAAAAAGCGGCCGCGGCCATAGGCTGTGTGCGCCGCCCGCCAAGCTTTGCGCGTGCGCGCTCGGTATACCCGTGCTGCAATTTGAAAAAATCAAACAGCCTCAGGGTGTTGCGGCAATCAGAGAATTGGCCCCTGATATTATCATCACGGCTGCATTCGGGCAGATATTATCCAAAGAGATACTCGACATACCGCCGATGGGCTGCATCAATGTGCATGCGTCGCTGCTGCCAAAGTACCGCGGAGCGGCGCCGATACAATGGGCGATTATCAACGGCGAGACAAAAACCGGCGTCACCATCATGTATATGGACGAAGGGCTTGATACGGGTGATATGATCGCATCATGCGAAACGGATATTTCTGCTGACGACACGGGCGGCTCGCTTTATCAGCGGCTGGCGCTTTTGGGTGCTGAGCTGCTCAGCGATACGCTTCGCAGTATCAAAGCAGGGAAAGCCGTGCGTACGCCTCAGAACAATGCACAGGCAAGCTATTATCCGCCGCTTTCGCGTGACATCGCAGTGATAGACTGGCATAAAAGCGCTGTGGAGATTGCCAATCTAATCCGTGCGCTTAATCCGCTGATGGGTGCCGTATCCTGTGTCGGCAGCGATACGATCAAAATATGGCGTGCGCAAGCCGAACAAGGAAGCGCAATGCCCGGGCAAATTATCTGTGCGGACGACAAGAAGGGCCTGCTGGTGGGAACGGGTGATGGGCTGCTGCGTGTATTGGAGTTGCAGGCGCCTTGCTGCAAGCGGATGTCGCCGTGTGATTATCTGCGCGGACGGCGATTTTGCGGCGATTGCTTTAGCACCAAGGGCCAGACATGATCAGCGCACGAGAAGCTGCGTTGAATGCGCTTGATGCCATCACGCGCGACGATGCTTACACAACGCTGGCGCTTAAAAACCATTTGCCAAACGCGCTGCCGCCAAGTGACAAAGCATTTGCATCCCGTCTTGTGCGCACAACGCTGGAGAACCTGCTGCGCATCGACTTTGCATTAAACAGCTTTATCAAATCCGCGCGCGGCAGTGTCCGCAATATATTGCGTCTTGGCGCTTGCCAGCTGCTGTATATGGACACAAAAGGCTACGCCGCTGTCAGCGAGAGCGTCGCGCTCGCCAAAAAGCGAAAGCCTCACGCTGCCGGCTTCGTCAACGCCACGCTGCGTGCATTGGAGCGCGGTAAAGACGGCATCGCCTACCCCCGAGCTCAAAACGCGCAAAGCCTGTCAATTGCGGCAAGCTATCCGCTGTGGATATGCGAGAAGTATGTCGCCGATTTCGGTTACAGCTTCGCGGAGGCCCTGCTGACTACGCGGGCTCCAGAAGGTACGCATGTACGCCGCAACCCGCTTAAAATGGATAAGGATGCATTCGAGAATGGACTTTTGGAACAGGGACTTGCGTTTGACCACGGCGATTTAGATGATGCATACCGCATCAGCGGCTTTTCGGATATAGAAAACTCGCTGCCTTATCGTGAGGGCTGGCTGGCGGTACAGTCGCTAAGTGCGATGCGTGCCATGCAAGCCATCGGCTTCACGCAAGGGGACAGGCTTCTTGATTGCTGTGCCGCTCCGGGCGGCAAAAGCGCATATGCGGCGGCATTGGCACAAGGCAAGCTTGATATCACCGCGTGGGATATCCATCCGCACCGCGTGGAGATGATGAAGAAGAATTTCAGGCGGTTGGGTGTGAGAGCGCATGCGCAAGTTCGGGACGCACTGGTAGGCGATTCATCTCATTTTGAAAGCTTTGATATCGTTTTACTGGATGCGCCTTGCACCGCCATGGGGTTGATGGCGCACAGCCCCGATATACGCTATAAAAGAAAACCGGAGGATATAACTGAGCTGGTCAGCCTGCAGAAAGCGTTGATTGCCGTCTGCTCGGCCTATGTGAAAAAGGGCGGTATACTGGCTTACATGACATGCTCGATCAATAAAGAGGAGAACGAAGGCGTGGTGGATGCGTTTTTGAGTACAGCGCCCAACTTTTCTTTAAGAGAGACGCCGGTTACGCTTTATCCGCATCAATGCGGGTCAGACGGCTTTTTTTACGCGATAATGAGGAAACGATGAAAGAACTGTTGTCAATGAGCCTGCCGCAGCTGCAAACGCTGCTGAGCGATATGGGTGAAAAGGCGTTTGTGGCGCGTCAGATCAAAGAATGGCTGACCAAAGGCGTTGTGTTTGAGCAGATGACCAATGTCTCAAAGACGCTTCGGTCAAAGCTGCGTGAAAGCTGCAGCGAAGGCTATGCCAAGGTGATACAAAAGCTTGTGTCTGATGACGGCACTGTCAAATACCTGCTGGGCCTAAGCGATGGATCGCGTGTTGAATGCGTCGTGATGCAGTATAATCACGGGCGCACAGTGTGCATATCCACACAGGTGGGCTGCCGGATGGGTTGTCTCTTTTGTGCCTCGGGCAAGGAAGGGCTGGTACGCAATCTGAATGCCGGCGAGATGCGTGCGCAACTGATCGCGGCGCGGTCTGAAGGTGACATCAGCAACGTGGTGCTGATGGGCAGCGGTGAGCCGCTCGATAACTATGAGCATACGATTGCCTTTGTGCGCTCACTTCCCGAAGATTTCGGCATCGGTATCAGGCATATTTCGCTTTCCACCTGCGGTCTTGTACCCGGCATTAATAAGCTTACGCAAGAAGGGCTGCCGCTGACACTGTGTCTATCGCTGCATGCAGCGACTGATGAAAAGCGCCAACGCATCATGCCGGTTGCGAACGCTTATGCGATTAAACAAATCATCAATGCCGCAAAAGCCTACTTTCAAAATACGGGCCGCCGCATTATAATAGAATATACGCTGATGCGTGGCTTCAATGACAGCGCGGATGATGCTGCGGCACTGGCTCAGGTGCTTAAAGGGCTTAATTGCCATATTAATGTGATACCGCTTAACGCTGGCGGACAATCCGAAATGGCGCAGAAGACCCCGACAACGCGACAGGCGCACGCATTTTGCGCTATGCTGATAGACAAGGACCAAAGCGCAACAGTCCGGCGGGCGCTTGGCAGCGATATTGAGGGCGCATGCGGTCAGCTTGCTTTGAAACGTGAGGAACAATGATATTTTTCGCAGATACACACAAAGGAAAAGTGCGGCCAGTCAATGAAGACGCTTTTTATATTCCCGAGCAGGGTGGTTTCCTTGCTCTTGTTGCGGACGGCATGGGCGGACACAGCGCGGGCGAGGTGGCCAGCCGTCTCTTTGTGCAAACGGCGGTTCAGAGCCTGAGCGGCATGGACCCGAGTCATATATCACAACAGGATATCAAAGCAGCTTTTGACGAAGCCAACAAAAACGTATGGCAGCAAGCGCGCACAACACCCAAGATGCACGGTATGGGCACAACGGCGACGTTAGCCGTTTTTGACAATGATCGTGTGCTGATCGGCCATGTCGGCGATTCGCGCGCTTATCTGCTCAGCAATGGCGTGCTCAAGCAAATCACAAAAGATCATTCGTATGTGCAGAGCCTTGTTGACAGAGGGTTCATTACTAAAGAAGACGCTGAAAGCCACCCTCAAAAGAATATTATCACGCGAGCCATCGGTACAGAAAAAGGAATCGAAACAGATATTTACGCGATTGATATGAAACCAAATGACGCGCTGCTGCTCTGCACCGACGGCCTTTTCGGCATGGTATCCGATATGCAAATACAAGCCATTTTAAACGAGGGGCTAAAGAACGCTGCAATGCGTTTGATAGACGCAGCGCTTGAGGGCGGTGGCAGAGACAATATCACTGTTGTGATTGCTGCCATGGACGGAGGCCTTGTATGATCGGGCGTATACTGGGCGGACGTTACGAGATTATGCAGGCTATCGATTCAGGCGGCATGGCCTATATCTATAAAGCATTATGCAAAAAAACCAAAGCGCATGTCGCGCTTAAGGTTCTTAAGGAAAAATTTTCAGGCAGCACCGAATATGTCACGCGCTTTAAAAAAGAAGCACAAGCGGCATTTTCACTGAACCACGAAAACATCGTGCGTGTGCGCGATATCGGCTGTGACGATGGCATCTATTATATGGTCATGGACTTTATCGAGGGTGAGAGCTTAAAAACAAAGATCGAAAACAAGGGTATCATCGAAGAGAAGGATGCGATACTCTATGCGATACAGTTGTGCGCGGCACTGGGCGCAGCCCACAAGCGGGGCATCATACATCGCGATATCAAGCCGCATAATATACTGCTCAATCAGGATGATCAAATCAAGCTGACCGATTTTGGTATTGCAAAAAGCATCAGTGTTGCATCGCAGGAGACGGATAAGCAGGTTATCGGCTCCGTCTATTATGTGTCGCCCGAACAGGCTCGCGGTGAGGATGTGGACGCGCGCACCGATATCTATTCTTTGGGTATCGTGCTTTATGAGATGCTGACGGGACAGCTGCCGTTTTCAGGCGGGCAGACAGTGTCTGTGGCATTAAAGCACATCAACGAGCAGATTACCCAACCGGCTAAAATCAACCCCGAGATCTCATCGGCTGTCAACAAAATAGTGCTCAAAGCCACGAGCAAGAACAAAAAAGACAGGTACCGTACTGCCGATGCCTTAAAAGAGGATCTTCTGCTTGCCTTAGCCGATCCTGACGGCTCGTTTATCGATATGCCATCTGCACAAAGAGAAACGGCAGTGCCGGTGGCTCAAAAACGGTTGAACAAAACACTCAAAATAGGCATACTTGCCGTTCTGGCTGTACTGCTTCTCGCGGTTGTTGTGCTTGGCATCGTGTTGACGCTGCCTGATACGAATAGACAGCTTGAAGTTCCGAATGTGACTGGTCAGCATGTTGAGCAGGCGTCAATGCTGCTTGGCCGCATGGGGTTTTCTGTCGCGATCGTTTATGATTCAAGTGAAACGCTGTCGAAAGATTATGTGATTACGCAGTCTCCCTTTTCAGGTGCTATGGCTGATACCAACGATACGATCACACTGACCGTATCAACAGGGCCGGCCGAAAGAATCATGCCCGATTTGTTTGGTTATTCACTCGAAAATGCGCTTGATATTATTGGTGACATGGGCTTGATTCTGGGTGACGTGTCATATGAGTATCATGAAGATCTGCCCGATGGCAGCGTCGTTTCGCAGTCTCCCGCTCCCGATACGATTGTCAGCAAAGGCGATACCGTACTGCTGTTCGTGGCGCAGGCTGCATCACCCGAGGGTGTAATGATGCCCCAGTTGTCCGGACAAACTGTCGGACAAGCTGTGCGCACGCTTTCGGATATGGGCTTTTTGACTTGCTTTGTATACGAGGAGCAAAGCACACAACCGCCAGGCACTGTCATCAGCCAAAGCCCGGAGCAGGGCATACAAACGATACTGACAAGGCAGATTGATCTTTGGATCAGCGCGCTTGGCGAAAAGCTGTACCACGGTACAATCAACGCAATGATAGAGATTCCGGAGAACGGCTCGCTCATCAAAATCGTTCAGGAAGTGATGATAGATGGTATGCGCGTTGATATTGTTGTGCTGGAAATGCAGGCGCCGGAGGCTGGCACACATGAGCTTATGCGGGAGATAACAAGCCATGTACAAGGCAGCTTAAGATTAAGGGTGTACGTTAACAATGCTGAGGTGCACGTAAGCGAGGTTTGGTTTGACGAATAAGTCTGGAACAATCATAAAAGGTGTGGGTGGTTTTTATACCGTAAGGGAACAGAGCGGTCAGTTATACACATGCAAGGCTTGCGGTCGTTTTCGCAAAGACGGCGAGGTGCCTCTCCCCGGAGACAAAGTGCATTTTTCACTCGGTGAAGACAAAGCCGGATACATCGAATCCATAGAGCCGCGCCGCAACGAGCTTCGCCGCCCGAAGGTGGCCAATGTGGATACGGTGGCTATCGTGGTTTCTGCGCAAAAGCCAAAGGTTGATTGCCTTTTGTGCGACAAGCTGATTGTAGAAGCGCAAATGGCGGGCATCACGCCGCTGCTTGTCATCAACAAATGTGATGTGGCGGATCGTTCTGTTTTGGACAAGTTGAAAAATGAATACGCAAAAGTCTGTGATATGATGTGTGTATCTGCCATCACGGGTGAGGGTTTAGGTGAACTCAAGCAATGCCTGAAAAAGCAGTGCACCTGTCTAGCGGGGCAGTCTGCGGTAGGTAAAACATCGCTGATCAATGCGCTGTTCGCCGATCTGAATCTGGAAGTGGGCGGCCTTGCCAAAAAAACAGATAGAGGCAAGCATACCACCCGCCACGCAGAGCTGCTTGTTCAGGATGAGTGCTTTGTGGTGGATACACCTGGGTTTTCTCTGCTGCAAAGCGCGGCTATACAGCCGGAGCAGCTTTGGCGCGAATACAAGGATATGAAGCCGTATGCGCAGTGCCGTTTCACATCTTGCCTGCATATGGATGAGCCGGACTGCGGCGTTAAAGAAGCGGTGGCTGATGGCAGCATCAACGAAAACAGATATGAACGCTATACAACGATACTCAAAGAGCTCAAGCAAAGAAGGGAGAACAAATATGATTAAGGTAGCACCATCAATACTGTCGGCGGATTTCACTCGCATTGCGGATGCTGTTCGCATGCTCGAAAATGCGGGTGCAGATTATATACATTGCGACGTGATGGACGGTATGTTCGTGCCCAACATCACCTTCGGTCAGAAAATGGTACGCGATATCCGCAAGTTGACGCGGCTGCCGCTGGATGTGCACCTGATGGTGCAGGCACCCGAACGCTATATAGAAGAATTTGCCGATGCCGGAGCGGACATCATCATTGTTCAGGAAGAGGCCAGCGTTCATCTGGATAGAACGCTGCAAATGATACGCGATGCCGGTAAAAAATGCGGCGTCGCGCTTAATCCGCATACACCGATCAGAGTACTGGAAAACGTTATAGAAAACATAGATGCGGTGCTGCTGATGTCGGTTAACCCGGGCTTTGGCGGACAAAGCTTCATACCATATTCACTCAATAAAGCGGCTGATTTGAAGAAAATGATAACCCAGCGCTCTCTTGCCGTCGATATCGCGATGGACGGAGGCATTGGCGCGCACAACGTCCGCGAGGTCACGGATGCGGGGGTGAATGTGGTGGTTGCCGGTGATGCCGTGTTTAACGCCGATGATCCTTCCGATATGATTGCGCGCTTAAAGCTGATAAAATGAAGAGCCTGATCGTATCCGGCGGCAGCCTGCCCTCTGCGCGTCTGCTTAAAAAGCATACCTCAGATGTATCACTTGTGATCGCTGTCGACGGTGCGGCGGCGCTATTTGAGCGGCTGCATATTTTGCCGCATGTACTGATCGGTGATTTTGATTCGGCAGACCCGCAAAGTGTGCAATGCTTTGAAGAGCAAGGCTCAAAAATCATCCGGCTCCAACGCGAGAAGAACCAGACAGACACACACGCCGCGGTGATTTATGCGATTGATGCGGGCTCTGAGGATATCACAATGCTCGGTTCCACAGGCAAGCGAATGGATCATGCACTTGCGAATCTATCGATGCTCGTGCTTGCGGCCAGAGCGGGTGTGCAATGCCGCATCATCGACCAATACAACGAGCTTTTTGCAGCTACCGGTGCGATAGAGCTATGCGGCCGCATCGGCCAAACCATTTCGATATTGCCGCTGACAGGCGACATATGCGTCAGTGCAACGCATCTCAAATACCCTTTGGACGAACTCAAGCTTTGCATCGGCTCGTCTCGCGGCGTGAGCAACGTGATGCTCAAAAGCACGGCCGGTATCACCATCAACGGCGGATACGCGCTGATTGCCAAGAATTTTAAGCAATAACGTCACAAATAGTGATCGCTGACCGTATGATAGTAGGGAATAGGGCTTGCGGAGTGCGGAGGTGATCATTTGTTTTGCGGAAACTGTGTCTTTCGCCGTATACTCGCTTGTATTCTAATCTTTATCGGTGTGATACTGTTGATATGCTTCACGCCGCTCTGGGTATGGCTGGCGATCATCGGCGCTGTGCTGGTTTGTTTGGGATGTGTGATATTGTTCAGGAAGCTTTAGCTGGTTGATGGAGGTGTGAATATGAAAATTTATTGCTTTAAGGCTCCGCGGTGCCTGCGTGGCATACTCAAGAAAATATTCAAGTAAACATTGTACATACGCGTATTGAAAAAAACGATTATTAAACACACAACAAAAAGCCGCCCGAAGGGGCAGCTTTTGCGTATACAAGCTATTATCCGCGGGTTATTTTACCCGAACGCAAACATCTTGTGCAAACATACACTCTTTTGGGCGCGCCATCTAAAACCGCACGCACACGCTGAACATTGGGAGACCACGTTCTCCTTGATTTTCTGTTGGAATGGCTGACCGTATTACCGGACATCATACCTTTCTGACATACTTCGCAAAACCTTGCCACGTTATCAACACCTCTTTTCAAGCAAAATCGCCGACTGGTATTCTATCATTTATGCCCCTGTTTGACAAGTTCAAATCTTAAATTTCCGTTTCAATTCTTCAAAATGGCTTGACGCATGCAAAAAAACACGATAGATTAATCTCGCTAAGGTGTTTGTTTATATGCATTAATGGCGAGGAGGCTTTTTGGATGGCTGTTACGCAGCAAAACTCATACGGAAAAATCGATTATTCAGACGAGTTTCTGTCGAACCTGGCCGGTGTGGCCACGATGGACTGTTATGGTATTGTCGGCATGGCTTCCCAGAAGGCGATGGACGGCATAGTCGAGCTCTTAAAGGGCGAAAACTTAAACAAGGGTGTCAAAATCACAACGGAAAACGACGCTGTTCGGATTCATCTTTATGTAATAGTGGAATACGGCGTATCCATCTCCGCTGTGGCAGCCAATGTCATCGACACAGTCAAGTATAAGGTTGAGAAGATTACCGGCCTTAATGTTGACAAGGTCAATGTGACGGTTAACGGCATCCGGGTATAGGGGGATAAAAAATGCAAGAGAGGCTGACGGGCGATCTGCTCAAGGATATGGTCTTTTCCGCGGCGGCTTTGCTGGAGCAGAACAAGAAAGGCTTGAATGCACTCAACGTCTTTCCTGTTCCCGATGGAGACACTGGTACAAATATGTCGCTGACGATGATGTCGGCGGTCAAGGAAGTCAAAGCTTCAGACACAAGTAAAATATCCACTGTTGGTGATGCGCTTTCGCTGGGAGCGCTCAAGGGTGCAAGAGGCAACTCGGGCGTTATATTGTCTCAGCTTTTTCGCGGTTTATCCAAGGGGCTGGCCGACTTAACAGAAGCGACGCCAGTCGATTTTGCGCGCGCGATGCAGGATGGTGTTGACGCTGCCTATAAAGCGGTGATGAAGCCCAAAGAGGGCACCGTATTAACCGTCGCGAAGGAAATGGCGAAGGTGGCCATGCGCAATGCGGCGCGCGGTGACAACATCTATATGATCATGGACGCCGTGATCGAACAGGGCGCGCAGACACTGCGCAAAACACCGGATATGCTGCCTGTGCTCAAAGAAGCGGGCGTTGTGGATGCAGGAGGCAAAGGCTTGCTGATCATCTACAAGGGCTTCAAAATGGCGCTTGACGGTGAAACCATCACCGATAATCTTGTGTTCGAGCCAGAAACGACTGTTGATTTCTCAACAATGGCCGGCGGCGAGGATATCGAATTTGGTTATTGTACAGAATTTTTCATCAAAAATTTGCACGAGTCCGTGACGCAGGACGATATTGACCGTTACCGAGAGAAGCTGATGAAAATCGGCGATTGTGTGTTGGTTGTGGGCGATTTGCAGCTTGTGAAGACACACGTCCATACCAACGTGCCGGGCAAGGCCCTGCAGTTTGCGCTGCGCTATGGCGAGCTTTCCCGCATCAAGATCGACAACATGCGTGAGCAGCACAACGAGCTTGAAGAAGTAGAGCCGCAGGATCGGACTGAGAAGAAGAAAATCGCTGTGGTGACGGTTGCCGCGGGTGAGGGCATCGTCAATATTTTCAAAGAGTTTATGGTGGACGAAATCGTGGAGGGCGGTCAGACGATGAACCCGTCCGCCGAGACGATCAGCAACGCGATAGAAAAAGCACCTTCAGATAACGTATTTGTATTTCCGAATAATAACAATATCATATTGGCTGCCGAACAGGCCGCGCGTTTTTCCGATAAAAACGTAATGGTGATACCGTCACGCTCTATTCCGCAGGGTATAACCGGTGTTTTGGCATACAATCCTGATCTCGATTTTGAAGAGAATGCCGAGCGCATGGAAAAAGCGATCACAACCGTGAAGACAGGGCAGGTTACATATGCCGTCCGCGAATCCAAAATCAACGGCCATTCCATTAAAAAGGGCGAATTGATCGGTATTCAGGATGGTGAGATCACATGCCATTCGGGCGATATGTTCGAGACATGCGAAAAGCTGCTTTCCGGCATGGTTGACGAGGATAACGACAGCATCATCACCATATTCTACGGCGACGATGTGACGGAAGAGCTGGCGCAACAGGTGGGCAGCATGGTGGAAGCCAAATTCACCGAGTTCGACGTTGAGCTGCAGTTTGGCGGTCAGCCGGTCTATCCGTTTGTGTTCGCAGTGGAGTGATGCAGATTTTAGTTGCGTCAATCAAGGGTATCGGCCAAAAGAAAGCCGCCTTGCTCGCAAAGCTTAATATCAATACGGTTGTCGATCTGTTGTATTATCTGCCGCGGGATTATCAGTCGGCAGGCATCAGCGCTTCAATCAGCGAGCTTCAAGAAGGCGGTGTCTACACGGTGAGTGCGGTGATCGCCGCACAGCCGGGTGTCAGAAGAATCAGAAAAGGTCTCAGCATGGTCAGTCTTTCTTTGGAAGACGATACAGGCCGCGCTGAGGCTGTTTTTTTTAATCAGCCGTATATGCGCAATATGTATCATTTGGGTGAGAGGGTGTATGTGACTGGCGCGGTGCGGCGCATAGGCAACAGGCTTTCATTTACAAATCCATCGATTGAAAGACAGCCTCCTGCGTCTGACGGTTTGATGCCCATATACGCGCTCACTGCCGGTCTGTCGCAAAAGAGCATGCGCTTGATGATAAAAGCCGCGCTCGATGCTGCCGGCGATTGTGTCAAAGAAATCTTCCCTGACGCGTTTCGTGAGGATAACAAACTCATTGGCGTTCGCGAAGCCTTATGGAACGTGCATTTCCCAAAAACAGACAAAGCGCTGGAAGAAGCCAAAAAGCGGCTTGTGTTTGAAGAGCTGCTGCTTCTTTGCATCGCGCTTGAAAGACGCAATACAGCAGCAGACGGTGCGCCTGTGATTGTATGCGAAGAGCAAGACAACAAGCGCTTTTTCGAGCGGCTTGGGTTTACACCCACAGCGGCACAACGGCGTGTGATGAACGAGATTGCGCTTGATTTGCATCAGTCCAAGCCGATGAACAGGCTGGTACAGGGAGATGTGGGCAGCGGCAAAACAGCCGCCGCGTTCTATGCGATGCACATGTGTGTGCAAAGCGGTTACCAGTGCGTGATGATGGTGCCCACAGAAGTGCTGGCGGCTCAGCACTTTGCGGCTGCGCAACGCCTTTTTTGTGATATCAATGTGAATTTAGAGCTGCTGACAGGCAGCACGCCTCAGCCGCAGCGCCGTTTGATCTGTCAGAACATCGCTGGCGGTCAAACGGACATTGTGATCGGCACGCACGCTTTGCTGTACGATCATGTGCAGTTTGCACGTCTTGGCTTGGTGGTGACGGACGAACAGCATCGGTTCGGCGTTTCGCAGCGGGCCTTGCTTGAATCAAAGTCAATCGCACCGCATACACTGATCATGTCGGCCACGCCGATTCCGCGTACATTGGCCCTGATACTTTACGGTGAAACCAATCTTTCCGTAATCGATGAAATGCCGCCCGGCCGCACACCGGTCAAAACATTCTGTGTGCCCGAGCATAAAAGAGAAGCCATGTACGGGTTTTTGCGGCAGGAAATAGAGCAGGGTGCACAAGCTTTTGTGGTATGCCCACTGGTCGAGGAAGGCGAAGACAATGCGATGCGCTCATCTCAGCAGGTTTTTGATGAGCTTAACGGCCTGTTCTTCGATCGCGGCGTTGCGCTGCTTCACGGGCGTCTTTCATCCAAAGAAAAGAATGAAGTGATGGCGCGCTTTAAGCAAAAGCAGGTTCGCGTTCTTGTTTGCACAACAGTGATTGAGGTAGGCGTGGATGTGCCGGACGCTACGGTTATGGTGATAGAAAATGCCGAACGCTTCGGGCTGGCACAGCTGCATCAGCTGCGCGGACGCGTGGGGAGAGGTCAAAAAAAATCGTACTGTTTTTTGATGTCACAGTCGTCACAGAATCCGCGTCTTGAGATTATGTGCCGCACGAACGATGGTTTTGTCATCGCGGAGCAAGATCTGCGCCTGCGCGGACCGGGACAGTTTTTGGGAGGCCGCCAAAGCGGCGGTTGCGATTTGTATATGGCAGGGTTGATCAAAGATATGAAAATGCTTGAAACGGCAAAAAAAACAGCACGTCAATTAAAGCAGCATAATAACGGCTTATACCTTCAATTATCTTTTTTTGCAGATGAAAAATTTGCGCAAAGATTCGATCAAACAACGATTAATTAATTTTGCCACACCTCTATATAATTACCAGCGTATATTTTAATTTATTGGGCAAATTAGAATTAGCCAACGCAGTGAAAAGGAGGTGAGCAATATGGCAAGAAACAAATCGATGGTACCTGAAGCGAAAAACGGATTGAATCAAATGAAGTACGAAATCGCCAATGAGCTTGGAGTCAATTTGAAGCAGGGTTATAATGGCGATCTGACTTCTAAGCAGAATGGTTCGATAGGCGGAGAGATGGTCAAGAGAATGATCAATCAGGCGAAGGGACAGAAATAAGCGCACAGTCTAATCGAAATAAAAAACGACAGAAACGGAGGATATAATAATGGTGAACCTTCAGAACATGAAGTATGAAATCGCCAACGAGCTTGGTGTCAATTTGAAACAGGGTTACAACGGTGATTTGACATCCAAAGAGGCAGGCTATGTGGGCGGCTATATGGTCAAAAGAATGATCGAGCAGGTTGAACGCCAGATGGCCGGCAAATAATGACATTTTGTTGTAAGTCAACACATTCCGATAAGCGAGAGCTTAACGGTAACCCGGATATAAAAAAGCGCACGGATAACCGGCGCTTTTTTGCTGTTGTGAAATCAGTCAGTATTATATATAATAAATCCGAAATTGACCGAATGGAGGTTGTCCATGGCACCCGGAAGCAGAGAGATTGCCAAAGCGGCTGTCAGGCTGTCGCTGACACAAAGCCGCGAAGATGAAAAAGCATTAAAAAGCCGTTACGCTGAAAATGGTATCCGTGTTGCCGCGGTTGATTTTGGCGGTGAATTTTTGGCTTCAGTAATGCGTATCGTTGAATGCTGTGTGGTTGCAGCTAAACGTGAAGGCATCATCACACAGACGCATCAGGAAGAAGGTGCTGTGGCCGGAGCCTCGCGCGAGGCGATATCGCAGATATCAGCCAAAGCCATTGGCCTGAATGTCGGCGGTAAAATCGGCATTGCGCGGCATGAGGAGCATCTAGCGGTCTGTATATTTTTCGGCATCGGCTTGCTGCATCTTAACGAAGTGGCCATAGGCCTTGGGCATAGAGTGATATGATGAATATAGCGATAGACGGGCCTTCGGGCTCGGGCAAAAGCACAGTGGCAAAAGCACTTGCGAAAAAAATGAGCATACATTATCTTGACACCGGCGCAATGTATCGTGCGGTTGGCTATGCCGCTCTTTGCGCTGGTATCGATATCAGCGACGAGGAGCAGGTTCAAAGCCTGCTTAATCATCTTGATTTGCGTACAAAGTATGTGGATGAAATGCAGGTTGTCTATGTGGACGGCATCAATGTGATGGCGCATATACGCACACCACAGGTTTCAAAAGCCGCTTCGGATATATCCGCCCATCCGTGTGTGCGTCATAAGCTTGTTGCCATGCAGCGTGATGTAGCTTCGCAGTTCGATGTGGTTCTGGACGGACGCGACATCGGGACATATGTACTGCCGGATGCACAATACAAATTTTTCATAACAGCTGATATTAAGGAGCGCGCCAGACGCAGGCATGCGGAGCTTGTGCAAGCAGGCATAGAGAAGGACTATCAAGAAGTGCTTGAACAAATGCGTTTGCGCGATGAGGCAGATTCAAGCCGAAAGCTGGCACCGCTAAAAAAAGCTGACGATGCTGTGCTGATTGACAATACACAACTAAGCCCAAACGAGGTTCTGGATACCGTCTATACAATCATCACCAAGGAGTAACCCATGTTGTATCATTTGCTGCGGCTGATCGGTAAACCTTTCTTTTACTTGCTTTTTTGGCCCAAAATCATCGGTAAAAAGAATGTCAGGATAAAAGGAAAAGCCGTTATAGTGTCCAATCACATCAGCAACTGGGATCCGCTTTTCATTGCAGTTGTATTTCGTAGACAAATATTTTGGATGGGGAAAGTGGAGCTATTCAAAAACGCTGTGTCTCGGTTCTTTCTGCAGGTAATTGCCAAGGCGTTTCCGGTCAGGCGCGGTGAGGGGGATTTAGCCGCAATTCGCCATGCGTTTCGTGTGCTGCGCGAAGGCAAGCTGCTTGGCATTTTCCCTGAGGGCAAGCGCAACAAAACCGGAGAAATTGGCCGATTTGAACCCGGCACATCTATGATCGCACTGAAAAATGATGCACCTGTTTTGCCGCTTTATATCAAGGGCCAGTATAAGTTTTTTCGCCGGATGAAGCTGATTATTGGTGAGCCGCTGCATATGGCGGATTATGTGGGAAGCAAAACGGACACGGCTTCTGTGGAGGCGGCCACGCGATTTTTAGAAAGCAAGTTAAAAGACATGAGGAACACAACTTTTTAATGGTTATTCTCGCTCAGCATGCGGGCTTTTGCTTTGGAGTCAAAAAGGCCGTTGAGGCCGTGCAAAGCCGTATGAATACGCAACGGATTGTGACGTTAGGGCCATTGATTCATAACCGTCATGTCGTCGAATCGCTCGAAATGGCTGGTGTGCGTTGTGCTCAGTCGGTGCGCGATGTGTTGTGCGGTGAAACGGT